>ERZ791610.75-NODE-75-length-84647-cov-6.893430_pt1 | contig 84647 bp, 81 predicted proteins | sample MGYA00510061_ERZ791610 | MGnify/ENA primary metagenome ERZ791610 (study PRJEB30046, sample SAMN00791922) | human gut metagenome | study: EMG produced TPA metagenomics assembly of the A metagenome-wide association study of gut microbiota in type 2... | reverse complement strand
ATTGTTCGTCGCGTCCCAAACGATGTTGCTGCGAGCGAACTGACGAGCGATGGAAGGATCTTTAACCGTTATCGTGACCTCATCGAGAATCAGGCCGCTGTCCTTGTCGCGGAAGACGATCGTCAGATCGCCCTGCGCATCCTGGCCGCTGCCGAAATAATCTACCGTGGTGAGGCTGAGCATGCCGTTGCCCTCGCCGGAAATGTAGGCACCCGGCGTTGTGCCGCCGAAACCTGTAGTCTCATTGAGCAACGGCTTGCCGATTACGTCGCCGTCGCCGGACGTTACCTTGTCCGTACCGCGCTGTACGTAAGCTTCCCACTCGGTGTTGGAAGTGACGGTAACCGTGTAGGTCCCCCCGTCGGTGGGGATTTTTTTGCCGCCGCCGTCATAGTCGGTGGAGAGCATGGGCGCCGCCCCCGGCCTTCCCGAAGCCGAACCCTCATCGCGGACGCAACGCACGGGGAACCCGAAGGTGCGGGTGGCGGCGTACCGGTACGCAAGGCTCGTATTGACGCCCAAACTGTACGTGTCCCACGCATTGGAGGACGAACCCGACCACAAGTAACTGCTGCTACCTGCGTTGTTCATATCCCCATCGGTATCACGGCGCTGCCCGCCCGCAGGAAAATAGACTGAAGAGGAGCCCGGAGCGAGCTCGGCAACCTTGTCCGAATTATTGCGGGCCGCATCGGCCGCAGCCCCGGCGCCCAACCAACGACCCGACCTAGGCTGCCAGAAACCGTAGTCATAATCGCCGTAATCGTTACTGCCGCCCGTAGGAACCGCACCGAAATCCCCAAACCCGCCGAGGTTGCTGACAGAATTCTCGTAACCACCGACCTTGGCGAGCAACTCATCGTACTCCGCAGCGGTAGGCAGTCGCCACCGGCCCTGAACCCAACCCTGGTCGCTGATATAACGGCAGATATCGCCCTTATTGATGTTAGCGCCCGAAGTAGCGTAACCGGGGCCCCCGGTATTGGATGAGCCGTCGTAACCCGCGAAATCGTCCTCGCTTATATCGCTGTTTACCCATTTACCGGTCTGCTCGGCGGGGATATTACCCACGTAAGGAATAGACGTCCAAGCATATTTCATATTATTGATGCTGAACAATATCTTAGTGGGGGTGTAAGTATAATCCGTAGGACTGACAGCCACCAGAGACCCCCATTTGAAGAACACACCCTGGGAATTGGCCGGGATCGTGGCGTTGTCGCCCTCGGTGACTGCAAAAGTCAATCTGCTGTTAGCAGCATCCCAGACGATATTGCTGCGCGCCCACTTATCAAGCTTACCCACCAACGGCACGTTCACCTCCTCGCCCCAGTCGACCACTTCGACCTCGAACCTGATCTTGTTCGTACCCTCGAAGGCATCCTCCGAAGAGCCGGCACCCGATGAGGAGACTTTCGTGATCTTAAACGTGTAGTGGTGGTTGCGCAGTACGTCCAGCACGTCATTGCCCGTGTTATCTTTGCTCGTCGAGAAATCGGCGCGGTAGTAGGTCGGCGTTGACGCGCCGTTGTACTTGCCACCCACCACGATACAGGTGCGCTGAGTCGGTTCTTTGGCTGTACCGTGTCCTCCTGCGGTGTGGTTCTCCGCCTCGAACAAGTAGATCTCCATCGCACACCGGTTGGCGGTGGTGTTGATCTCGGACTTGCCGCTGTCGTTGTTGTATTCGAGCGGCCCTTTGGTCAGCGTCGAAGCGGACGGCACGTTGGGTGCAATAGCCGTCATAGTACTTGCGTCCCAACTCCCCGCCGCCGTCGGGACGAGCGCCCCCATCGTATTATAGTTATACACGTCCACGCTGGTGAGGGTAAAGTTCGTCACCGCCGGGTCGATCTGCACGTCCACCCGTGCCAACATGCGGGTCAGGCGGATATTCTGAGCGTCGAGATTCTGGGTGCTGCTGTTGATGGTGACGTTGCCCACGTCGCCCCACATGGGGATGGCCTTATAGTCCGCGGCAGCGGGATCGGCGATCCATTTGCCGCCCGAGGGCATCTGCACGGTAAGCGCGGCAAGGACGGCGGACTTCGATTGACCGCTCATATTCATCCCCGACACGATACTGCGGGCGTTGGCCAGCATTACCATGTCGTAGCTGCCCTGCCGCATTTTGATCGTGAACGATTTTTTAAGAGGATCGCCGCCGTCGGTTGTGATATCCGAGCCGGAACAGCCCGTGTTGTAAACCCAGGCGCCGCCCTGCTCGAAGATCAGAATGTCGATCGTCTGCACATGGTTTTCGTTGCTGGCCGTCAATGCGCGCGTTGTCGGCGCATTATTGCCGGGCAGCCAAATGGAGAATTTTACACAGGTTTCACCGTCGCCCACGGCGCCGGTGTTGCCCATATCCTGTTCTCTGGAACAGGAAGCCAGCGCGAACAGAAGCGCCGCCCCCGCCATCAATGGCTTTATAAATTGCCGTCTTATACTTTTCATATCTCGTTTCATCTTTTTGGCGGGTTAAAACTCTTTCCAAACATAGTTGCTGCCCCAATCGGTAATCACCACGCTCACACTTAACAAAGCTTTCAGGTCGATCAGCACGTTGGTGAGCTTGTCTTTTTCGACGATGATGGGATTGCCGTTACTATCGGCCAAAACAGTCATAAGCAGCGTTGTGTGGTGGTAAATGTCTATCTGCACGCCCGTTTCTTCCGCCAGCAGATTGAATGCGGGAACGGAATACACATCATTGGCAGCCGTGTACGTGCCATTAGGGCGGAAAGCCGCCGCCGTGCCCGCTGCCATGCCGTCGAAGCCGATGCGTGAGTGCGTTTCACGCACGACAATGGAGAAATCGCCGTCGTTGTAACCCGAAACGGACTTCAGGTTTTTAACGGAGACTGTCAGGCTGCCCACCTCGCGGTAGATGGGGAGAATCTTATTCCCCTGAAGATTGTTTGCCGCGATCGTAAGTTCACCGCGGAACAGGTCGTCCGGAGAGAATGCGTAAATTTCCGCCCGTGTGTACGTATCCAGCTCCACGAAGCAGTCCTCCAACCGGTCGCCGGGCTGCGGGTCGGTGTAGCTTTGGTGGCCCTGCTTAAGGTTTCCCCAGGCCACGATATGAAGCTCTTCGCCCTGTGTTGCTTCCAATGCAACCTTCTGGCCGATAGTCGTCTCTATTTTATACAGGAACCGCGAGTCCCCGTCAAACACGAAAAGCGACAGATCCGTTACGACCCCTGCGCCGAGTTCCGTTTCCGTACCCCGTTCGTATGCACGGACGGTGAGCCAGTAGCGGGCATTGTTGGGACAATCATCCAGATTTTCCTTGATGCAGCCCCCAAGCGATGCCATGAACGCCAAAAGGCACAACAAGCGAAGCGGAACAAACATGATTCTTTTTGCCGTCATAATATTGTAACTATAATTGTAATCTTAGGGGTATGCGTCCCACCCAAGGGACGCATACCAACAAGGTGTCATGCCTGCGGCATATATGGTTTATAAGGGGCGCCGCCCACCCGGAAACGGCGCCCCCTATCAGTGGTTCGGAATTAGAACTCTTTTTCAAGCAAAACGGGAGTCCACGGGGTCAGCGTTACGCTAACGTCTACGCTAGCAGTCACCAGCGGTTTGGTCGGGTCGGTACCGCCGCCGCCACCGTTAGTGGCGTCGCCTTTCAGCGTGATCTTGATGTCGTAGCTGTGGCCACGCTGAATACCCGTTGTCGTAAACGCCGTGCTGTTTGCCCACTGTTCGTAAGCGGCCAGGTGAACGGGCCAGTAGAGGGCGTCGCCGTTGGCGTCAGTACCGGTGAGGGTAACGATGGTCGGCAGCGTGACATCGGTCAAGGCGTCGTTCTCGAACACATAGTAATAATATTTGTCGGTGGCAGTCGTCGTCAGCGCGTCGGACAACAGCGATGCGGCTACTGTGAATTCGCCGGCGGCAGGATAGTTGGCGAACGGAGTTGCCGGAGAAACCGGGTTGGCCATACCTTCGTAGAATTTCTTATTTGCCGTGTATGTAGCCGGGATCAGCGATGTACCACCACCGGCGGCAGGGAACAACAGCGACTCGCCGCGTGCGTTCAGCACGACTATACCGTCCAGGGCAAGCGAACCGGGATCGCCGTAGTTCGTCATCTGGTTGTCCACCGTAACGGTGATGCGGGCCGCGATGAAGGTGAGCGTTACGGTAGTGTTCGCCGTGAAGTTGTTGCCGGTCTGGGTGAACGAGAGAGGCGATGCAGTCACGCCCGTAGCCCAACGGTTCGTTGCCGCAGCCTGGCTTCCCGTACCGTTCAGGTCGGCCTTATAGGCGTTCAGCTGCGCCATCGTGGTGATCGAGCTGGTCAGGTCGCCCGCGTTGGCTACCACGTAAACATTTTTAGCGCTGGTCGTTACGGAGAAATTCGTAATGCCGGCGCCCGTAGAGCTGTAGGTACTCCATGCGATCTGGTCTGTCTGGTCGGTGATGAACACGCTAAAGTCGCCCACCGCGTCGGAGGGAACGGCAGCACCGACCGCCCTAGACATGTCCGGCGCGGTAACGCTGACGTTCAGGGTGGCCTTTTCGCCCTTACCGATGACGCCACCATCGTCTAGTTTGTCATCATTACTACAGCTTGTTACGCCCGTCATGAGGGCAACCGCTGTCAACATACTTAAAAAGTTTACTTTTTTCATTTGTCTAATAAAATTAATTAATAAAAAATTTAGTAACTCATAAAATTAAGTGTTCAAAAACACTTGGGTTGTTATTTAAATAAAATAATTTATGCTATTTATAATCCACAAAAACACAAACACTGTTTTGCTTTGAAAGCTGATTTTCCAAATCCTGATTTTCGCAAACTGTACCACACACCAGGCTGTCAGAAGAAACAAGCTCGCCCAAGTTGACACTTGCGAGCTGCATGCTAAACCACTCACGCAACTGATCGTTCAAGTCTATTGCATGGTGCATGTCCTTTTGAGCAGCATGTCCCCAACAATTAAAGCCAACATGGCTACAAAGCTGGATACGGTTGTTATCGATTATCAGTATCAGTTCCAACAAATTCTTTTGCAGCAAATCCGTCACAAGCCAATATTTAGACCTGCAATTACTGCTCACCCAACCCTGACGATACAAGGAGCGCATGATCCTGCCAGTAACATGACCAACGTCATGGAGCAAGCATTTTTGTTTCAACTCTGTTATATTCATAGGGCAGTGCTTAAACTTCTGAAGTACATGCAACAGCTGGATAGCTACAATCGTATTGTAAGAAAGCATAATGATGATAGTTTAATTATATGTATATGGGTTATTTGCTATTATCCATCCCATCATCCCCCACAACAGTGAAAAGAAATTGTCAATACATTACCTTTTTTTTGGGGGGGAGGAGGGAATTATATCCTCTTTATCGTCTATTTACTTTTTTCATTTCCAGGATTTAGCCTTCGTTTTTACATTCTCCTCTTATAGCGCTCTTGTTTTTTGTTATCTGCACGCTTAGCATGAACCTCATCCAGATTAGCAGCACTCTCATGACATCCCGAAGCTTTAGCTTTCTCGAAAAGGGACTCGGCCATTTCCAGATCACCTTCAAGAAGATAGACCACACCAAGATTATTCAAAGAAGCGCCACTATCACCGGACTTTTGCAATAAACGCTTGGCGGTAGCAAGCTCGCCACCATGGAGCAACACAGCCGCCGCATTGGTATTGGCTACAGCATCATCCGGAAAATACTTGGGAATGACCTCAAGAAGAATATGGGTGAAATCACTCCCCCACCGCTCTGAAGAAAAAGCAAGCGTATAAAGTTCAAGATGGGAAAGGTCTACAGGATTTTTCTGCAAAACCGAAAGAGTTTGAGACAAGTCATAATCCTTCACCGTATAATCCACCTGATACTCAACACGTCTCAATTCAGGAAACAGGCTTTTCAACATCAAACGATAAGGAGCACCACCATTCAAACGCATCAAAGCTGATTCACGCACATCAAATACAGGAATAGATTCAATGAGGTGCAATATTTGCTCTTTCTGGGGCATATCACTAGATTTTACAAGTTCCACGAGGCCGTCCCAGTCCTCGGCAACATTACCGACCTTGAAAAGACCACTGTTCAGGTTAAACTTGCCAACAATATACTCTTTGAGGGCTTCAGCGCGGGCTTTTGAAAGGCGATCATTACTGGCATAGCTACCTTCGGGAGAAGCGTACCCCTCAATGTAAACACCTTGTATAGTCACGTCGGAGTTACCGGCAACATCACGAATGGCATCGTCTATTTTCAACAGCTCCTCCGGGTTTCGACGATATGTAGGAAGTATCGACGAACGTCCGGCGGGAAAATCAAGGTAAGCCTTACCCTGACGGTGGCGAACTTTTGCCTCCTTGGAGGGGGCCAGAAAAGCAACACTTGGAGAAACCTCATAGGGGGCACGGACACTGAGCTCGACATTCTGATGTAATTGATAGCGCGTAGTGGTCGTACGAGCACGGTACCCTGTCAACTTCTCCTCAACAACAAGATAAGCAGAATCCATCCACTGTTCATAAGGGACTTGAGAACTTTTTACAAAAAGGCTGTCAGAGCAGAGGCCAGTCATTATAGATTCAGAGGGAAGACGGTTCATACGCGCCAGAACACGCCTGCGGTTATTGCCCAAAACGGTAACACTGGGAAGAACGAGTACTGAATCCCCGCTCTCAAGCAGGGGAGTAACACGAAGAGACTGCCCGGTACGGATCGCAGAAGGAGTTACAACAGCATTGTACCGAAATAAAAGACTGTCATTAACCTCACGCAGATCAACTATGTCAAAAGCAAGCCCCTGACCAACCGCAGGGAGGATAAAACAAAAAAGGCTAAAGAGTATTATTAGTTGTTTCATATCAAGTAAAATGTTGTCTAATCAGAATTATCACTTTAGAACATAAATCAACGAGAGACCAACTTTGGTAGGACCAAAATAGTGTTTGCTCTCACGACCGACCTTATCGCCGCAGGTACGGCATTCATAACGGCGATGATCGAGATAGAGATAACCAAAACCGAAAGTAGCCTCAAGATTCCAACGATTGGACAGAAGCCACTGATAACCATAAGAAAAGCCGGCACCGTAACCATTACCCTGAAAACGGTAATCCTTCAACTCCGGAAAGATCCCCAACGGCAGCCTCACACCACCCACATTATAATAGGTATATAACAGGTGAGCGCCAAGAAAATGACCGTTAAAGGGTTCATAAAGCCAATATCGAAGTTCAGGCTGAACGGAGACATGCTTTAGCTTTTTATTATCACTAAACGTCCAGGGATTGTAACTACCCGAGACGTCCAACGTCAGGTACGGAGACAGACGAAACTCTGCGCCAAGATTAAAAGTTGTGACGGCATCATACAACAAGTTGCTCTTTACACCCCAAGAAGGAAAAGACAAGGAACCGGAATCCAACGGAATTTGAGCATTAGAGCTATGTATAACAGACGCGCAGGCAATCCACAATAATAGATATTTCTTCATTTAATATCAGTTTTTTCTTTCTAACAATGTCCGACACTATACAAGTGTCGGACAAGAATTATTCAAATTTTAATACTCTGTGTGTTAGGATGTTACACAATGGGGATTCAACAGATGTGAAACTAATCATCCAACTTGTGAAACATCGTTTTTTTTATCCGATAAAAAAAATAAGTAAAATGCTATAAAACAAGAAGTTTACGATCAGTAGAATCATATTTGAAACAATCATTTTAGTAAAACATTTGTAAAACATTTATATATCAAGAGCGAACAATTTAAATATCAACATGTTATGGAAATGTTAAAATCACAAGAACGTCTTTCATGTCTGTATAGCGCATGCATGAAAAGCCTTACCATCGAGATTTGTAACCTAAAGCAGGGAGTAAGGAAATTTTTATCGCCTAAGAAGAATAAAATACTCTTCACGCTTCAAGGTGATTTCGATTTTCGGTATAACGACTTACCTGAAAAGAAAGCCGAAAAAGGAGATTTCTTTTTTATCCCATCCAGCGGGCAATTCGGCCTGACTGCATTAAGCGAGTGCAATGTTCTCATAATGCGCCTTCCGGGGGGAGGTGTCATATGTGAAAGCTGTAATGTCCAGCAACTGTATAAGGACGAGGCTGAAGTTACAGAAGAAGAAGTGAATGACGCGGCAGATATAAATATGCTGAAGATCAACCCATTGATGTGGACTTTTCTACATGGGTTGAACGAAAGCATTAAAAGCGGTTTGAATTGCAGGGGCTATTTTGACAATAAAATAAAGGAAATGCTCATTATACTCAAAGCCTCTTATCCCAGAAAGGAACTGCAGAGCTTTTTTTACTTAATACTAAGCCCAAATATGGCTTTTATGGAATATGTACGGGGGAACAATGGTAAATATAACAGCGTGGCGGAATTTGCACAAGCTATGGGCATGACACCGAAAAACTTCTCTGTGGTTTTTTTAAAGGTGTTTAAAGAAACTCCACAGCGATGGATGGCCAGAGAAAAGGCGAAACTGGTATATGCGGAACTACGATCGGGCAATAAGAGCTTTGCGCAAATAGCAGATGAAAAAGGATTTTCCTCACAACAGCATTTTAATAAATTTTGCCAACGGGAATTCGGTAAAAGCCCCAATAAAATACGTCACGAAGAAAATGTATAAAAAAACAAGAAAAAAATATGATAGCTGTTAGAAAAAAAACCGTTCCTTTGCCTACGAAATTAATGAAGAGGTGAACAACTTGTCCGACACTTGTATAATGTCGGATACCAACGGCGGGCTACTTGGGACATTCCTATCAGATAAACATTTTAAGAAATCATACGGGGCATTTCCCGATTGCATCATATAGGGACTGGACGTAAAACATCCAAAGCAGCAGAAGAAGAAGAAGACCGGGATACGGCACTTAAAACTGTTTTCCCGGCATTACCCAAGATAGAGAGATCGAAAGAATCAAGATATTTACGCGTCATCTTCTCGGAAGAATGGCCGAGGCCCTCACAGATTACAGACAAAGGAAGCAACTCATTCTTGCAGATTGTAGCCCACGAATGCCGAGCGACATGCGTAGATACGATTTTACTAACACACGCCATTTCAGCCAGCTTCTTTAGACGGCGGTTCTGAGTACGCATAGCACTCTCATAAAGTTTACGCCCATTACCCTCCGAGCCATTTATAATGGGGAACAGGTAAGCAGAGCCACGAGTATCATCCGAAAAGCTGTCAATGATACGCTGCATACCCTCATTTACAGGAACGCAAATCTGCTTGCCCGTCTTTTTACGGTAATAACGAAGGATGCCGTCCTTTATCTGGATTTTCTTCAGGTACACAAGATCGACAAAACACATACCTTGCGCATAAAGGCAGAAGAAAAACAAACGCCACGAGAAATACAAATTACGGATACAGAGATATTTATGGCTACCCGGACGGTAAAGTAGTAGCAGGCTCTTGAAATTGATATTCTTCAGCCGGTTCACCTCAACCGCGCTTAGAGCGCGCCTTTTAGTCTCTTCAACACCGGTGAAAACATCAGCAAAGGGATTCTCACCTGTATCCAGAAGGCGCTTCGTCTCTATGGCACGGTTATAGATTACACGAAGGTTACGCATGTAGTAGCTGACAGTATTAGGCTGTTTACCATTCTCCTTCAAATGGTTCTCAAAGCGTTTCACAAGCATAGCATTGATTTGGGACAGGCAGACATCAATACCCGAATTAAAAGAGACAAAACCACGGCAGACTGTTATATAAGCCTTGGCGGTCCGGTACTGACCGTTACGGCGGAGTTCACTGGAAAGCGAAAGGGCATAGCCGAGAAGCTTGCTCTCATCAGAAGATTCACGGTAATGTTCAACCACATCAGACACACTGTATGCCCCTTTATTCTCTAACAGATGGATAATCTCATGCAACCTGGCGGAACACGAACTGACACGAGCATCCAGAGATCGTAAATAGCTGCTCCTCTCGCATATGCAGGAAGGAAACATAACACGTTGGTTCTTGACGTCCCATTCTTCGGCATAAAGCCGCAGGCGAAGGCTGACTGTTTTAGGTTTACGATCATGGATGATACGAAGGGAAAGACTTCCCGGATGATGACCCGTCTTCATGGACGGACGAAATACAAATTTGAATGTTGCCATATAATTAAATATTAAAATGATAACCGCAAATTTAAGCTTCTTTCAATGTTAAAGGGCAACTATTACCCAAAAAGAGGTACATGAATACGGTTCAATCAGATTATAGTACATCAAGGAGATACCCGACCTTACATGACAGGATATATCGAAGATCCTTTCACAATCCGGCACAAGAAAAAAGGAAAAATTGTTTTTCCAGTGCAGGAAAAAAATAAATAAAAATGAGGAAATAAATGAAGGAAAATGAATTACGGAAGAAAATATAAAATCATTCAAATTTGGATATGCTCCAAAGTATATACATAATACCTGTTAGAGAATTTGATATAACTGGGAACAGACGAAGGAGAGTACCAACTACGGCCAGAAAACCGGGGCACGGAAGGACGAAACGAAAGTCTGTTCATTACGTCATCATCTTTCAAGATTCTGAAGGGGACAGCACGGGATCTAAAAGGAATGAAATGTTCCGGCATACACTCACACAATATGGAACCGGACTTTTCGCAACCAAAGCCCCCCCTTTGAGAAGCAGGCTTTTTAATAGCAGCTTTAGAAGTTATACAGTTGTTTGATAAAACATAGGATTGAAATAGCACACTCCAACTCACAAATTCATCAGCCGAACGCAACTGTCGCTCCTTTGTATCAAATTCCTCTTGGAATCCAAACAACAAAAGGGCACTTATCAATATCCCTAATATATATTTTATCATAGTTTTTGCGAACATAGTATTTTTTTCCCAAGGAGAGACTTTAGAACACAAGCTTTAACAATTATTTAACATTTCTAAAATTGATCATTCGAAATAAAAAGACAACTTTTTTTTCATAAAATGACAACATTCAATTTACTTAAATGATTGTTGGTAAAGTCCCCACTCTTACTCCTACACAATTTTAAGTATATGACACTATAAATAAACGGAAATATATATTTCTTTTGATTTATTGTACTTGAGATTATATAATATATAAATAGTAGTTTCGATTCACAACATGGAACTCCGCACGAAAATGCGACCTCTTAAACACTTTTGGCATGAAGGGCATTATTACCTTACCTGAATTCTAAAGTTTCCACGCTCTCCACACGTTCTTCAGTCAAGTCGATTTCTTGCATGTTGTAGATACGCCAGAAGAAAAATTCCTTATGCAATCCTTCGTTGAATTTTAATTTCCCTCTTTCGCCTACAATATACTTTTCCCACAATACTCCAACATCTTATCGAATCACCAGTGGCGAGAAAGCTTCGATTATGACATTGCGAATTCCATTATCATAAAAATACCACTTCCCTGCTTCACAACCCTTATACGTAGATTGCGTGAGTAAGCCCCAATTGACAGACAACTAAAACTTATTCCAGCAGATTGAATCAATACAGTCTTACCAGATGCAATTCTGTCGGTTATCTTATCCTAAAGCATTGTTTCATTAAAACAAAAAAACTATATACAATTGCTTTTCGATAAAAAAACGACTTTACAAGATTGTTTTATTTAATAAACAAAGATGTTGAATGATTTATTTTCGTATATTTGCGAACAACGTGCAACAAGAGGTCGCATAAGTAATTGTTCAGCATTATGTCTGAGCCTATTGTTCCGTCAATAGTAACCTAAGGAGGCGTGCTTGACTGGCAACGGTCGGGTGCGGAGCCCTCTTGACAACGACGTTCCAGTCTAAACATCATAGGTAAAGAATGGCAAGGCTGACTGATATGAGTAACGCAGGTGAACCGCTGCACCATCGTTACAAATGAATGGTTCACGGATGTTAATGAGCCATGCCAAAGGCAAGCAGTCAGGATAGCCCGCTATTGTTTCGGGCTACACGGATGTTGTACTGCCGATGGAGAGGCGGACTCTAAGTCGGTCGTTAGTTACTTGTGCGGAACTTGGTAAGCCCGTATTTCTCCCATGAGCCAATGATGGTGGATGGGTAAGCCAATCGTAAGAGCAGCCGAACGGGGTGCGAGCTTTGCGTAAGACTCTTATTCAATATGCCTTGCATATCAGACAGGCTTGCCGTAATTCACTGTTATTACTCTGTGCCTCTGCAAGCCGCTCTTCAAGGCTTGTCGAGCGTGCCTGGTTCTCCCTTAACTGCTTTAACTCTCCTGATAATCTCCCTGTAACTTTGTATAATCAGTGTTTAAACTTTTATATTGCTTCTGACTTACACAACTTGCCAATGCCATACATGCTGTCAGCATTAACAATGGTCGAAAAATATTCTTCATAACTCTATCTTTTTAATTACTACCTTCTTTGAGCGGCTATCGCCTTACCTGTTTTTCACAGCGATTGTGTAAGCCGATTGCCAGCATCCTATCTATCGAGATTTTACACCTTTTTAGCGCCTATTTACATATTACATTATGCTCTGATCAGCATCCTATTTATATAGCCCCAGTTATCTGAAGTTTTGGATAAGGGGTGGCATCTAACGTTTTCTGTTATCGAAAGAGCGTATAAGGAGACTGATAAAATACTATCGTTGAAACTTAAAAGACTTTATATTCTTTGTCATATATCCGTTGTTCAAAAACGAATCCATGAGCCATGGGTTCGTTGCTACGAATATTGGAAAAAATTCTATGTGGTTTTCGGAAAGCTTTTATTGAATTTGTCATAGGGTGATTGGACTTTCCGTCAGACAACTTGCAAGAAAAAAGTGCTATTTTCTTTTGATAAGCGTCTAATAAGTCATTCACGCTATAAAACTTCTCTATTGAAATTTCAAGTTGTTTTTTTGCATAAGCACGTTTACCTTCTTTATGTTCACCAGTCATTGGTTTATCAAACGAAGTAACATACTGACTTTCGCTTTCCGTCAACTCGTTGAATACAATAAAGTCATACCCGGCCATTGGGTTTATAATAAAATCGCACTTTCGGCCAAGACCTGCCGGAGTACCTTTGTATAAGTCTATATAATTCTCAAAATCTACAATCTCCACATTGACTTGTCTGTTATTGTTAATAACAGACACTCCATTTCCCTTGTATTGGATAATAGTCGGTTGCTGATCTCTGATCTCGAATTTCCCTGTAGAGTGTTCTTCTCTGCGTATTTCCATTTGAGTGTCATCCCATGTCATCTTAAAATAGTTAGGGTAATCTTTCTTCATGAATTTAATCAATGCACTATCCATATCTTTATTCAGTTATCCTTTCGTACTCGTCAAATATTTTTTCCATAGAATCTGACAAATCATAAGTGTTAATGACAAATTCTTCACTGTCATTATCGGTTGCCATTAAAGATACTAATTCACCTTCTTGTAATTTATAGACCGCAATGTCCTCATGATGTAAATAAGGATAGTTTTGGCGTGACTTCTCGAAATATCCAGCACGTAGCAGAATGTTCAGATGATTGGTGATATAAGGGCTGTGGGTGGCTATCATTAATCCTAAGTTCCTGTCTTCATTCTTTCTGTGGAAAGCTTCATTGACAATTTTATTGATTAATGCACGTTGTGCTTCCGGGTCTAGACTCAATTCGGCTTCCTCGATGTGGATATGTACATACTTGTCCAAATCGCTTTGGCTTATTTCTGGATTGAACTTTGAAAGAAGATCTTGTTCATATAGATAGCTCAATACAGAGCGTTGGAAAGCATCCTTGAAAGAGAATTCATGTGCAAAGTAACGGACGATGGTAACTAATGGAGTAGAAGTCTGAACACCCGAAGAAGCGTATCGTAGTTCGATCGGATCATATCCACCATTTTCCGCCTCAATCATATACTGTTTCGGTTTGTTACCCGACTTCTGAATTTTAAGTTTCATATGAAGGTAATCCAGATTCAGGTCTTTCACCACATCGGTTGCTTCATTAAAGTCACTGAATGTTTCATGAAAAAAGAAACCTAATTCTGCTCCTTTTATGGAAGCGACCTTGGATGCCCATGTCGGGATGATGCTTCTGGTTTCGGATATATATGATTCCTTGAAAAAGACCAAGCTTCCATTTGGAATGTTTATGTTAGCTTGAAGCTTTTTGTTCTTGTAAGCTATGGTGTATGGATTGCCATTGATTTTGACAGTATATACTATCTCCGTATTAGGCATGACCATTTTATCCATCCCATCATGGAGTAAAGAGTTAAAACGAATTTCGAATGGTGATTTGGTAATATTGGCGTTTTTCAAATATGAGCGAATATTTACCATCTTGTATATGTACCGCATTAGTACAATGACTTTCATCAAAGTACTCTTACCACTGGCGGACTCTCCGATGAAAACCGTCATAGGTTTAATTTCATCTATATTGATATCCCTAAGAGGTCCGAAGTTTTTGATGCTAATAGATTCTTTCATATTCTTAATCCTTATTTTATAAGCAAAGGTAGCAAAAAAAATTAAAAATTAGAAATTTGGTGTTGTTTCTTGTTTAGTGTATTGCTGCATTTATTTAGTAATAGGATTACCATTCAACGAGTAAAATAAGTTCTGACAGGATACCTCTCGATGAGAACGGCAAATGACTCTAGGTAGGCATATATGAGGTGCTGGAGACTGATAATGAGGTTGCACTACTGCTTGCCCCATTTCAAACTGCACTGAAGACCAAAGCAATGCAGCAGCTTGAGGGTATGACTTTAGGGTATGATTGGTACGCTGCGTGTCTATACCAGCCGATTGACCACCACAGAGTCTTATTGGCTATTTCATAAAGACGGTGATGACTTTGACTTGAAGGTATCGGGCCCGAAGAATCCGTCTTACTTGCTGATTGCATGGAATCACAAAAAAAGCAGGTATAGAAGGGAATAATCAGAAACACGGATCAAGGGTTCATGACCTCCGGCATACGGCCTGCATTCATGTCATGTCAAAGTTACTGGCAGCAGGTTACGATCTGTACAATTGTATTCCAAACTTATCAGCCTTCATGGGACATAAAAGCATCTATAGTACAGAGCAATATCTAAGACTTACAGCGGAGTTTTACCCTGAATTGATAAAGTATGCCAGTAAGGAGGTTTCACCCATTGATGATGTAACATTAAAATCCATTAATCATGAAAACGAATTATAATAACTATCCGGACTTTCCGACTTTTGTCGAAAGGTTTTTCCGAAAACACCTTGTAGGGGAAATAGGTGCAAGTAAGCATACGATACGCAGTTATAGAGACTCGTTCATCCTGCTCTTACAGTTTTTCCAAGAGGTAGTGGGTATCTCTGCAGAAAAAGTATCCCTTTCTATGATAGATAGAAACTTGATATGTAATTTTTTAGATTGGCTTGAAGCAAGTAAGAACTCCTCTGTCAGCACACGCAACAACAGATGCGCAGCCATGAAATCATTCTTTTCGTATTTGCTGTATCTTGACCCCTTCCATATGGCTCAATGGAATGGCATTTGTTCCATAAAGATGAAGAAAGGTCCAAAAGGAACGATGAACCTTCTTACTGTAGATGGCATTAAATGTATTTTAGAGCAAGTGGATATATTGGAAAGTAAAGGCATCAGGAATTTAACGATGCTGTCTCTTCTGTACAATACTGGCGCACGTGTACAAGAGCTTGTTGATCTTAAAGTCAGAGATCTGCGGTTAGATAAACCATATTCTGTAGAATTTTATGGAAAAGGTCGGAAGAAACGCATAGTACCTATAGATGACAATATTCTAAAATTGCTACTGAGATATATGAAAGAATATGGTATAAATACAAATGAGCAGAAAGAAAGCCCACTATTCTTCAATTCTCGTTATGTAAACATTACAACAACAGCCGTCAGCTATATCATAAAAAAATATGCAGACAAGGCCAGGGAACAACATCCAAAGCTTATCCCTTTAAAATTGAGTCCTCACTGCTTTAGACACTCGAAGGCTATGCATTTGCAACAAGCCGGATGTCCATTAGTGTATATCCGTTATCCGAACAAAAATATAATCCTAATCTTTAGTACAAAACACTTGATATTCTGCTTAATAGTTTGCCATAAGTTAGGATTATATTTGAACTATTTCTTCTTGCTGAACAATGCGGATAACTTATCTTTACCCTTGCCCCACTTCTGTGGCAGTGACCTTGTTTTCTCATCTTCCAACGATATCATAGCTTTTGCTTGCATATCTGTAGTTATATCCAGATAATCCATCGTTGTAGTTAGTTGAGCATGCCCTAACAGCTTGGATAGTTGGGCGATATTCATGCCATCGTTCAGCAGATGGGTAGACTTTGCGCCGGAATTGATGGCAATGGAGATTAAGCGGTACATCCTTACAGCGCTCATGGGCTGCTTTTGCATAAATCTTGAGTCGTTTATTCATTGCTTCCTGAGATATTTTAGCTTTAGATCCCTTAACTCTTGAGAAGAAGAGATAATTGTTCATATCCGGTTTAACTCCGTGAAACTTTTTGATGTATTTTCTCATATTGATTACCAGTTTAGGCGGAAGATAAAGAGTTCTGAGTTTATTACCTTTACCATATACTGTTACATACGCATCTTTTGTGTCCAATTTTAAATCAGATAGTTTTACGGACAGTATCTCATCAATTCGAGCTGCAGTTCCATAAATGAAAGCCATAAAAACCACATCCCGATATCCGGTAATTGTTTGAACATCCGATTCTTCCATCAGGGCTTTGACTGCTGCTTCCGTCATTCCTTCCACTTTTCTTTTTCCCTCCTTTAACCGACCGACATTCAATGAATCAAGATACAAATACCGGTATTTTATATTCTGTCCTCCCAAATACTTGAGAAAAGATTTAAGCGAAGAAAGTCTGGCATTACAACTCTCAGGTGTACATCTACGTACACTTTTTAACCACACAAGCCATTCTTTGATATTCTTTTGCGAGAAATCATTGCTGGAACTAAAAGATGTTGAATGTACGCCTTTTGCTGTTTCTAAGAACTCCATATACAGTTGCATCGCAAACTCATATGAACGCGTTGTATGGATACTTTTGCAGAGTGTACTATCATCAATCCAATCGGCATAGTACCTGGCTATTTCGAGAGCGTCAGTCTTCATCATCCGGTAAATCAGGGATTAAGTAGTCGTATGTGTCGCCGGACAAATCCTCAATGGTTTTGTAGAGCTTGGGAACAAGGCTATAGTAGTATAATGTGTTTTGCAATTGCTGGTATCTCAAAATCAATCCAGCCTCTACCATCAATAAACTTCAGGAACCCCATAATTGGAGCGATTCTTGACCGATTAGAAAAGTCAGTTTCAGTATCGCGTTTTTCAATCCAAAAGTCACCTATCTCTCTTGTAAGGTATATCTGATTAGGAAAACACTTATTACAATCACGATGAAATTGAATTAACCCGAAGATGGTAGAATCCTTCAATCCGGACATCTTGCGGAATTTTAAATAGCTGTCGTGCATATCGTCGAAAGTCATTCTTTTACTCATATATCAAACACCTCCTTTCCGACCGGATAGCTTTCAATACTTAATGCGCATTCCTTAAGACGGACAAAATCTGCTGCGAGATATGTCTCTAATGACACGGGAGAATCATGACCAAGTATTTCTGTAATGACTGGAGTCTGGATTCCATTTGTCAGGAGTCTTGTCGCTATATTATGGCGGAAGAGATGCATTCCTGTTTTACCGACATCCTGTCTGATATTAATCTTCTTAAATACGCCCTGAACAATTTGATTTATAGCTGAAGAAGTCAACCCCTTCTTTATCTTGTAAGTGGTTATAAATATCTTATTACATTCAGTGTCAGGTCGTTCATGCTCAATATATTCCCACATGGCGTTACCAACAACTGGCCTGAGAGGCTATGTCAATGGACTGCCCGTCTTGCTTTGCATAATGTGAATCAAGTTATTTTCCCAGTCTATATCGTCAAGACTTAAAGCTCTGATATCACATCCGCGTAAACCTGTATACATCCCCAAGGTAAGAACTGCCTTATCACGGAGGGATATGCTGGTCTCTGTAGCCAAGAAATCCGTTAGCTTGTCAAGTTCTTCTTTCTCAAGAAATGGATATACCTTACGTCTATTCTTCAAAGCTGGAAGATATGATATGATGCGTTGATTATCAGGACAAGTAGATGAATTTTCCTTCAATACTGCCTTTATCTGCTTCATGACATGGTATCCTCTTACTATCTTACTCTCTTCACTAAAATAATTTAATGTGCTGTCTTCATTAATATCAAAAAGGGTATTGTAATTAAAATTTTGCTGATAGTGAAAAAATCGCACAGTGGCACCTTTAGCTTGACAAATATAAGAATCGGAAACACCTCTTTATTTGGCGGAAATAGCGAAGTTTTCAATGACCAGCTTATACTCAGGCGAAAGGCTCGAATATCTATCTGGTTTTAGGAATCCAGATCGACGATTGCACTTTGGCATGATACCATATCGGTCAAATTGTTTGATTTTACCTATTATCTTATACTTGTGATGAAGTGTTGCCCTTGAAGAGAATTTGTTATGAATAAAATCAAAATACTCCTCATACGACCTAATGTTCGGGTTGTTGGCCTCACGAAGCACTTGCCTTATGCCAGTGAGTATCTCACCGATATAGCCTTTAGAATACCCTTCCGCCTTCAACTAACTGATAAGAGTAGGGTAAGTTTTTTGCAAATTACTGACATCCATATTATAAATTTTAATGTTTGAACGTCGTAATTATACAATAAAATCCTAACTATTATTGAAATTAGGGACTATAAATGAGGAGTTTATACCTGTTAGTTCGGATAATCTGACAGTTCGGATCCCTGATATTATCCGAAAGTCAGGATAATATCAGGGATCTGCTCGGTCATGTTTCGATTGCAACAACAGAAGTGTATGCCCGTGCTGACACCGAACAGAAACGTAAAGCCTTGGAAAGTGCATATGAAAAAGTAGGATTGACTAATCCAACTGATATTCCAAGCTGGGAAAAAGATCCGAAATTAAAAGTTTTTTTGAAGTCATTGAGCTAAAAGTTGTAAATCTATAACAGTATTATCAAAAGTTTTTTCAGAAAGTTCTTTTCTATATATCAGAATATCAGTTCTCTTTGAATTAAACTTTTGATAATGCAAAACTTTAGATAGCCCCGGCTTGATTAAACACCTCCGCCAATAGCTGCTTTATATCCTTGTCTACCTGAATAAAATTATTATAAAGTATTCGTTCTCGCGCTTCTTTGGAGTTGAAAGTATAGAATCGGGGTAAAGGAACATAGCCTTCTTCTTCCTTTTTAATCTCTTCCATGTCAAAGTCAGTCTTACAAAAGAACTTCGATGTCTGGAACTCTTCCGATTCATGAATATTCATGCTGTTTCCCCACCCTACACGGGTTTTAACAAAATCCCTTGCCACCTGTCCGCAAATCCAGCCGGTAGACATATCTGCAATCTTGGAGGCCGGAACAAGATTATCCATATTCTCATTCAGGTTGATAGACGTTTTCTCACGGTCAATTGTTACCCCTTTCTTCATCTGTACCACTTTCCCGAAAATATCATTACTCAGCCATTCCAGTGTCTCCTTACTTCGGGCAGAACCAGCCACAACATTTCCCACTGTTGTGATGATTTTTTGCATACCGACTTTTCCATAATCCCCTTCCAATTGTGGCAACTCTTGAAAGCCAAGCGTAACAGATACCTTATTAGAACGTGCCGTACCTATTAATCTGTCTATTTTGTGGAAATATAGTGTAGGTAACTCATCCACAATAATGCTCACGGGAATATTTTTTCCTTGCCCTGTATTCACACGGGTAACCAGACGGTTCAGAATCAAGGCGTTCAACGCCCCTATAATACTTTCCATCTCCGGATCATTGGCTATCAGCAAGTAAGACGGATTCTCCGGGTCCGAAACCTTCAGGTCAAAGTCATCACCATCCTTATGAAATATCCAATAAGACTCTTTCGTAGCCAGACGTGAGGTATAAACACGCAATGTACCGATCATGCCTTCCAATTGCTCAAACGCACGGTTGGCCAAAGCCGATTTAAAGGGACCTAGCAACGGAGCAACCTCGTTATCTGTCTGTAAAACATCAAATATAGTCTGATATCCCTCATTCAAAAAAGAAAGTATATGCGGCATATCAGAATATTTGCCTAACCAGTAATCAGCTATCACCTCCTGCCCCAAAGCATTGAACACTTTTCCTGTAGGAACATTCTTTTTTAAATCCGGATTCCATTTCATCTCCGAGCGTAGCTTATTTCCACCTTTATCATACGGTTCTTTCTCGTAGTTCACGAAAAAGTAAATGCACGCTGCCAGAAAGTTTACCGCTGAAGTTTGGAAAAACTGGTCAGAGCCCCCTCCCCCTTCCTTCTTCCCCTTCTGTAAAGACTCCAGCAATGTTTCCGCTGTTTCTGAAGCTGCCGCCAAACTATCAATATATTTCTTCTGAATCGGATTCACACGACAAGAGTATTCTACATCTACAAAGTTTACAATATTAAATTTGCACCCTTTGGGTATTTTCCCGTTTTTTTTATTTTTCAGATAGTGATAATATAATTTCGTCGCCAGTGTCGGGAATTTATAATCATATACTACCATAGAGAATCCTTTTGCACTATGCTGACGGATATAAGGTTCTATCAGCGAAAATGTCTTACCGCTCCCCGGAGTTCCGACTACCCAACAGCCCTTAAAACAGTTAGTTATGTTAATCCATCCCTTATGAAATTTTCCTTTATAATAGAAACGCATGGGGATATTAACCGAGTAAGGATTCTCCTCTAGCTTCTTACACTGCATAAAAGATTCGTTTTCCAGATTGAAACGGTCCTTCAACAAACCTTCTTTTAGAAATTTCGATATATTATCCAGTGCCACATGTACCAATACCGTACCTATCACAGAAAACATCATGTAAAATATTATACTTGCACAAAATCCGTAAAGCGTAAACCCCCAATCCTTATAAAACAGCCATACTGACATCACCATCAATGCCATACCCAATATCAACGGATAAAGCACCTGTCTACGGGCATCAAACTCGATGTGTTTCTTGTTACGTGTCCCTATACACGTTATACAGATCAAAAAGAACGTCGCCAACTTACAATAAACCAGATTTCCGTCATGATAAATAAACCACAACTTGATGCGGTCATGTATATCACAGAGCACGCCACCCCACTGATCCAGCATGGCAGGCTCTATGGCATACTCAAAAAACTCCATCAATATGGAAATGTAAACAACCGCTCTGAATATTTTATAAACTCCCTGTAATTCCTTACTCTCTTCCATCTCCTCTTAATTATTTATTGTAACAATCGGACGCGATATATAGCTATGGGATTTCGGAGTTTCCTGTATGGTACCGCTTTGCAAAGAGTACAGCCACGCCTTATCATTTTCCTGTCCTTTCACTTCCGTTGAAGTCCAATACCAGCACACATCCGCTTCATCCGGCAAAGGAGTCCCCCCACAGCCTATAATATACGGATTGATAACATTCTTTGCTGATTTCAATAAACGCATCTGGGCAATCGAAGGAATGTATGCACTTTGCCCGAAGCGCCATAAGTCAAACACCTTCAAGGCAAGTGGTGATCCAATACCTTTGCCTACATACATGGAATAAGTATTCACATTACCATCCAGTGCTTCCGTATCGGCGGAAGTGTTCTGAGCAGTTCCCGTACTGTCAGCAAAAGCGAGTGGTACCATATCCCACAGATACACAGCATATCCTTGTCCTTCCACAGACTGTTCATGATTCACATAAAAAACAATGGCAATAGCCTCATGGTCACTTTGTCTGTAAGCGTCATAACTCATCGTTTGTCCGTTTGTACACAATATATGACCGATAGATAATGAATTATCCGGAAAATCCTTATGTGCGTCACAAGCAGTGAATATCACCGCAAACAACGCCATATATGAAATAATGTATTTTCTCATATCCTTATTTGAATGGTAGTTTCACACCCAGCACCAGACCGGTTCTGAACAAATCCTTGCCGTTTATTATCAAATCACTTTTCACCTGCCAATACAATACCATACCATTACGCAAAGTATAGTTTTGTTCATACCCCACATGCACACCCCCTAAAAATTCATGTCTGTCAGAACCGGCAGACATCCCTAGCCGGACACGGCCGACAGAATTACGTTTTCGTACTAAAGCAGGCTTGTATGCAAAGCCCAGCATCCACGCATTATAACTCTTCCAGAAAGACTCTGGACAAACATGACCACAAGAGGGGCATTCTTTCCACTTCAGATACATATTCCCAAAATACTCCCACGCATTATGATAACGGGTTTCCTGCTCTACGCCAACCGTCAAGTCCCATCCCCGTTCATATAAAATTCCGGTTCCCACTTGAATAAATTTGTCACCATCCGACGCAAAGACAGGAGACAGCAATCCGAATAGGATTGCGCCAAACATCAATATCTTTTTCATATTCCATCGTTTTTTAATTAATCCATTTCCAGTAGTCCGTCATGGAAACTATCTGCACTTAACACATCTTCATAGTCGATATTGATCTGGATGGTCCGCCCCGAAATTTGTTTCTCTGTTACCTCAATAGCAAGTACCTTATCACCAGGAAAAGTCAGTTTTTTAACTGCTAACACATTTCTGTAGCCCGAACGGAATGACATCGCTTTTTCCAACACCATTTCTGGTTTCAATTCTATTGTTTGCGAATTGGTGGCTTTTGCTATCTTCTTATCTGAAAGTTTCATTCGTATTTCATCAATATCAAACCTTATATTCGTATAATTCCTGATGGAGAAATCTATAAAAAAATACTCTCCGCAGGCATAAATATTATTCAACCGCATGCGTAGCCGGTTACCTCTGGAACTCACATCCCGGAAACGGGCAGGTGAATTCCATATTCTTCTTGCATATTTATACATATCTTCTGTAGAAAGGCTAACCGCAGGATTATGATACGGCTGCATCTCTATTTGTTGAATTTCCTTGTCTGTAACAGCCTCTGAAATACGGGTAGTATAAACCAAGCCATATTGTACACGGTAACGTTCAGTCACGATAGTAACGATTCCGAGAATATCCCCGTCCGCCCCTGCAATTTTAGGCTTCAGACGTATTACATTTTTCATCGGCTGGTCACCAGCCACCTTATCAGTAGAGATATCCACGAAGCGGATAGGTTCATCAGCCGTAACTACCGTAGTCACCTGTTCATTAACAGTTATCACCTCCATTTCCTGAAATGTTTTCTGTCCAAAAGCCGGAGAAGCAACACCCATCCATGCAACTGTCAGTACAAGATTTTTTATCAAAATTCTCATATATGCTATTTTTTATTGATTATTTCTTTTTTCCCTTCCATTTATCAAATAGACGAAACTGCCGTATTTCAGTTTTGCACGGTTCTTCTTCACAGAAGAAGCAACTGCACTCGTTGTTTTCTGATAAGCATTGTTTAGTGCATTCATTCCCCACTGCTGAAGCATGTTTCCGCCACCGGTAGTATTCATGTTCATATTTCCACCAATGGCACCACCGGCCACATTTTGAGCCGTTTCTCTGAATTTGCTTGATGGTACATAAAGTCCCTCCAGTCCGTCAGCATCATAAATAGACAAATTCACCTTTACCAGTTCGTCTTCCACAAGGATACTCTGCACATTTCCCTTCACACGTTGGGCACCGAATCCAGACATTGTTGCGTACAAATACGTACCTTTTTCCAACATGTAATCACTAATCATTACATCATCCAGTAAGCGTAAACGAACTCGGGAACCATCTACAGCAGTAACATTCTCATCAATGATAGCTTTTATCAATTGAGGCTCCGGCTCATTTTCCGCTATCGTATAAAAGTAATCCGATGATTTATTCATCAACTTCACAACTTCTTTAGCCGCTCCGTCTTCATCCAATCCTTTCACAGCCCCTTCAATTATCAAACCTTTGGTTCCTTTCTTCTCTTCTTTCAATAACGATTGTACCGAAGCTGCCTCCAGCGTATCCGTATTTACCGGAACAAGCCCTTTCTGGCCCTTCAAACGGGCTTCGGCAAGTGCCTTATTCAGTTCGGCCATAGCCTCTCCCTGCCGCTGACGGGTACGTTCCAAGCGATCAGCCTCATTTAGGGTATCCGGCACATTAGCATCAGACATTCCATTACCTTTTTCCACCCCCTGTCGGATACGCTCCTCCATATTTCTCAGTTTCTCCAGTTCCTGCATCTTTCGTGCAGCATCTGCATTAAGCAAGGTAAGATCTTCTTCCGAATACTTGGACGAATAAGATTCTTTGTCCTCTTCATTGTCACCACGTCCTATACTCTCCACAGCACTATAGTCCTGGATACGTCCAAATGATTTTAGCATACTCTCATAGCGGTTGCCTATACCATCATCCTTTATCTGTGCAGAGGGCAGGTTCGAATTCAGATATTCCGTTGTTTCCAGCGACGTCGGAGCAGTCGCTAGTTCGGTATCAAATATATCAAGTACAAAATACGCCGTAACCAACAAAGGAAAAAATACGATCAACGGAAGTATATATTTCGGCTGTTTAAAATTAATGCTATCTGTTATCATGTTCCTCTTTTCTTAAGTTATTCATTCGTACCAGTTGCTCCAACAGAGACTTCACCCTCAACGAATCATCGTGTGTCATGCCGTTACCTTTGGAGCTTAAAACGTCCACCTCATCCTTTAGCAACTTTTCTTGTTCTTGATAGACGTCACCGGAACCGGAATGTCCCCTCTTCTGTTTAAACAAAGCATCCTGCCGCCCTACAGCAGTATCCCTTCTCTCCGGATGATTATAGGCACGTACCATCCTAAACACATTATATCCCAAACTGACCGACACAAACCCAAATACCACCAAAAGAAAAATCTTTGGATATTTCAGAGCTACACGTTGAGTCTTGGCAGCCAGTTTATCGACTCTCAGAGCCTTTGCCACTTTACGACCGGCACTCACTTCCCTCTCCCGTTGAGCCTTGTATTTCGGATCAGATTTATCTGGTATTTTTTCTCCGAAAATAAACTTTTTCCATCCCATATAAATTTTACGTTTTAATAAAAGCAAAGCATACTTGAATAACCTTATTGAATATGAGTTTATTCAAGCTGTAAGCTTAATAGTTATTTTTAGTTCGTTGCTCAATATCTTTATTCAGTAGCGTTCTCCAATTAATGATTAATAATCCGTGAGGATTGCTGTCGCTCCGGGGCACACGTTTCAGTTGTCCTGCTGTCACCAGTTCGCGAGTCAGTATAGAGGTGCGACGTTCAATGCGTTGCCGACCATAATAAGTAAATTCCATCTGATCTATATCTAATCTTATACTGTCACAAAATATTGAGAATACCGCCGAAGTTCCCATAATATTATTGTAAAACCCTTTTTCTTTCAGAGTATTATACTGTGCAAGTCCGGTCTCATCTACCAGATACATTGCTTTCTCCATAGTATACTTTATATATTTATCATCAGGAGCAAGTGTAAAAAAGAAATGGTGGAACATTTCAATGTGAGAGCGAGCTTCCACATCTATGGTTTCATCCATAGTTGTTCGGGATACAAGGATAGGCACATTACCATCAAGCACATAAATCTTCTTATGCGAATCAATTACCATGTTCGTAGCTGTCACAATAGAACTGATACTTATGATTACACACCCCACGATTACACAGCCGGTAATGATTATTACCAGTTTTATTTTGTTTTCCAGGTTTCTTATTATCATATTTATATATCTTTTTAATGAATTATCTCATAATCCCTCCCGCTACCGAGGTTACAGCACCATTTGCCGCCATTTTCGCCTGTTGCGCTACCCCTTCACCAAAGTTCCTCGTCGAAAACGCCGTGTCACCTTCGGGTATCATCCACGCTGCCAGATCCGGTACAAGGTTCAGACATTTTAATGCAACTATAGATGCCGCCATCAGATATCCCGCACTGAAAAAGCTATTTTGTAAATACGAAGCCATCGTATTCTCCGATTGGGTTATAGCTGACAGGTTTTCATATTGAATGCTGATTACGATATCAAACAGCAGTAAAACATAGAAACCAACGAAATAGAGCATCGCTCCATAGAAGTGTACAGTTAGGTAACGGGTCATCCATTTAGCCCACGAACTCTCCCACTTTGGCAATATGGAGAATGCCCACTGAATTGGACCAAAAATAGTCAGCATTCCCAAAAGGATCTGTTGGCAGTAGATAGTCGCCCACCAGCCTATTCGGAATACAATAAGCGCAATAACCATAACAATCTTGTCAAGGCATACTGTCACACCACCTATTAACGAGGTAAACCATAGCTGGGAAGCGTCCCGCTCCATCTGCGTCACACTTTCAACGCCGGTCTGTTCCATAGCAGCTTCCACAAGCGTACCATCAGTAATCCCTGTATGCGCTACATCGGCTTGTGCTTGTAACCGGTTATATAGCGTATCACGCACATATATCAATTCTTGTATTTTCTCGAATTTATCCGAAATTTGCGTGGCTTCAGCCTCATACAAATCATGTGTGTATGAGCCGATGGCATTAGGTATATATGCAAGGAAATCAAGCACACACCATTGTCCTCCTCTTGCCATTCCGGTATCTGCTGGCGGATACCACCAGCACATGATTATGGCGATAGCCAGCGGACGGAACAATTTCATTATATCCAGCGGTTCATTTTTCACCATCATTTTATAAGCCATGCTTCCCGCTACAATCAGCGAAAAAAGTGCCGCAAGAGCCATACTCATTTGTAAAATCCACCAAAAAGGGCCTTGCGAACCAGTGAACGTTGCATCGCATAAGAACTCGTTGGTCTGGAAAATCACATCGTCGATCTCCTGATCAAGGAGACCGATACCGAAATCCGATAATATATTATCTGCCATAGCTCATTTATTTTTTAAAAAGGGTGAGTATTGATTCTCATTCCGGAAGCTTTCCAACGCGACATCGCTGCACGGACAATATCCGGTTTGCTATTCGTCAGCTTCTGCCCCGCATGTTGTAGCAGTTCATCCACCTTTTTTGAATTAGAGATTCTTACCAGATACCTCACCAACAGTTCATTCTTCCGCATCACATCATCATAAATCTTCAGATACTCCCGCTTACGCAATGCATTGGGCATATAAGCATCCTGTGTAGAACGAATAGCACATGTGTATACATTATAATACTGCAACCAATAGTCATATTCATTCTGAGTACCACCTGTCATTTGAATCTTCCCGATATTCACCAAAAACTCGCTCATTTTCGCAGAAACCTTCGGCCCCTCTGTACTCCATGCAATATCCAGCATGCCACCTGAACGGTCTGCAATATTCAACGCCTCCACAGCCGCACGTTTAACCAGTGCCGAGTCTATACTTTCTGCCATATCCTTTTGGTTATACAAGTTAATTCCTGCCATAGTACGAAAAAGTGTTTTGTTTTTCGATGCTGCACCCTTACTATAATTCTCGTGCAACGTGTTATAGTACCAGTCTGGAGTCAAAGCTCCGATTCCGGATTCCATTACGGTAATCTGTTTCATTTTAGCCTCATCATGTTCATAAGTCATCTGAACACCTTGTGCAAATCCTGCAGCGGTAACTAAAAAGACAAGTCCTGTTACAAAATATTTTCTGTTCATTATCAATTTACTTTTATATTTATTCCCGATTTTCTCCATCTCCCGAAAGCATCCTCAATCATTTGTTGCTTTGTTTTAGTACGGTACACCTTTTCTTTCCAGTATCCGGTACGCACTTTTACATAATTCCACGTGTTGAGATATGCCCTGTTCACCATGTCACGTATCAAGTCCAGTGAAGCATTGATACTTTCTAGCACGGTCATCAGATCCGCAGTCGAACAAGCTGCTACTCCCGTAGCATAAAGTACCAAATCATATACTGACTTATACAAATACTCACTTTCCTTTGCTATACGCTGTATTGCTCTATAATTAATGGTAAGCAACAATGTGTCTGCCAGTTCAATCTTCCCACGCCTGATAATCTTCTCATTGAATTCTTCCAATAACGTTCTATACCCCTGCAACCGTTCTGAAACCCGATCATGAGTAGCATATACATTCATTCCTAACCGTAATGATTTGTACATGATGTCTATTATATCAAAAGCCCTCGCATACCTATCCAAGTCGAAATTCAATTCCTTATACTCTTCAGTCTGTTTCTTGCTGTAATCATGTAGCAACTGATTGCCATATTCCAGTGTAGCGCGTGTCACAAGCAAGCTCCGCTGATTCTTGTGGTCATTTATATAACTTTCTACAGCGGTGTAATCAAATCCGAGTTGTGCATATCCAGCCATAGGAAGCAACCACAACATACCCGCCAAAAATAGTTTTTCAAATACCTCATTCCCCTTTCTTCTCATCCACATCGTATTTACCGTTATAATGAATAGAGTGATAACTTCCTGCAGCATTGCGTAACCACCTGATCCGGCACTTCTCGGCCAAAGTTTGTTTTCGTCCCACATTATCATTCACATATGGTCCAATCCCTTTGAGTACATCTATGATAGAAAGCTTATAATTAGTCATTTTCTGGAACGAAACCAGATCTGCATAAATCTTCATCAAACGAGACTCCACCTGACGGGCAATAGCCAAACGATCCGATGCCCAAAGTAAGTGGTAAGTATCATCCGTCCCATCTTCTTCAAATGGATCGGACTTAACATATTCCGTCGAAAGCTGACAACCAGAAAATTCCATGGCCAACTCCGCTATCCTGTCATTAACTAGTTTCTTCTTTTCTCCCTCCGGCATATCTGTATCCAGAGATATGTTACCTACCACCTGTGTATCCGAATACGAAGCCGTCATTTGCCAGTTTATCTTGAGGATAGCCCGATGGATCTTGATCCCGAGAAAAAATTTCGGTTTCCGGGCAATAGACAAACTAGCGGCAAATGTTATCACCCCCTTGACGTTAGCCGCAGTGGCATATCGATAATACGTATAGCCGTTCCACCAACCATCCCCCTGCCAGGTCAGTCCATAAGCATCCCTGCAATCTTCCATGATAGCCGGAATGTGATAATAATCGTCCGTTGGAACATCATCATCCGCCTCCGCTTCATTTCTGGCTTGTCGCACATCCAGCAACAGTTTTTCCGATTGGGTTAATTGTCCATTTTTCTCATTGATAAGTTCTGCATTGGTATTCATCTGCCGTCTGTATTCTGCAATTTCGGCAGCGGATGCACCACTGGAAATCAGCGAAGCAAGACGCCTGTTACTAGCTTCCAAAGCCTGTATATCCGTATTCAGCGTTGTTATTTGCCTCCGGTAATCAGTTTCCAGCCGATCCAGTTCCGACAGATCCAGTTCCCCTGATTCAGGCACGGAAGTTTGCATAGCACATTCTTTCGAATGATCATCAAGCGAACCGTTACATCGCTGGCACTTATATTGCGTCGCTCCTTCCCCCAGCTTTACATTATCCGTACATGTTGCACTTATAATCACGTTTTCACAGCCTTTCAGTTTCACATCGTCGACCACTTGATAATAATTCTTCGAATCATATTTAATTTGGAACACCTTCCCCTCCTCATTGTCGTTGTACTCGTTCAGCAAAGCTTGCAACTTCATTTTAAAAGTAACCAAATCCATTCGGTATGAATCAAAGTATTCCTCATGAACCTCCTCGCTCAGAAACCACGACTTGGTTATGCTAATTTGGTAAGCATAAGCCTTTTTGGTCAGACTGTTACCTCTTGAAATACGATAGGCAAGCAACGATCTCGACATATAATATGTGTATCCGTCATTCCGTTCATTCAGTTGTTGTATACGGCTACGAGACCACCCCGCATATCCTTCAGAGTTCGACAGCACCTGTTCCAGTTGTGTAGCATTCGGGAAAAACGATTCGTCACTCGTATCAAACCGCACCCATTGCGGTCCTTCAAGTACATTGTAATCATCTGTAGGAGGATTATACTCCCCTACTTTTTCCGAGCCGGACTCCACCCGTCCGATATACCAACGCTGAACATAATGGCTTCCCGCTGCTTCATTCAAATAATCATCAACCCAGCCAGTCAGGTTGTAAGACGAGAAGCTAAACAAATCCGCAGTCGTCGGGTTATCACCCAAATACTGTCTGAAAAGCCCTGCCACCTGTCCGTCACTATCTTTATAGATATCATATACATTTTTCGCAATCTTACCTGCAGCCTGTGCTTTGTCCTTGAGAGAACCATCAAACTCTGAATTTCCCAATATATCTCCTTGCAGATCATCAATTCCCGAGGTAGCCAGTTGCATACCCAGTTCATAGAGCGTCCCCACATCATCTTTCAGATTATCCACTGTAAAATTTTCCGATATGGATGAGAAATCATCAAAGAAAGCTTGCCAGTCTGCTTCCCCGAACTTCGAGAATTGCATGAATGCGGAAAAACGAGGATCCGGTTCCAGAAACAGGATATCACCGAATGACAAAGTACCGTTAGTCACCACCGCTTCAAACTGCATACATAAAGACTTCACTTCCAAACATACCTTTGCCAAATACGATCCCCAGTACAATGACTTATGCGGATATTGCAGTAATTGCCCCGAAAGTTCCCAGATCATCGGAATAATTTTAGCCGATACAAGGCGATAAATGCGCCGATAATACTGATTTTCCGAGCCCTCCCTCCATATACCTAAATTTGTCAAAGCCTTCCGGTCCATGTATTTCGAAGTAAAAATACCGGCAGCAGCCACTTCTGCCACTCCGTATTTTGCAAGTATATCTTTTACCTGTTCATTGTAGTATCCCTCTGCAAAAGCGGCAGCAGCGTATTCAGAAGACATGGCCGCCACTGTACGGGCATCAATGTTCACTTTCACGAAAGTCTGCCCCTGCAAGGATTCTCCCTGCAGGAACAGACACACCATAAACAACAACGACAACAAATATTTCTTCTCCATTCCGAACAGCTATTATTTTCTCCCCTGCCCTACAGGTAAATTCAGTACCTTCCCATTCTTATGGACAAGTTGGGCAAACTCCAGTGCCTTCTCAATGCCGGACCGGTCCCAATCACGGCAATAGGCCTCCAGCGCATCTTGAATTGAACCTCCCAACTCATGCTTATAGAGTTTCAGTGCATCTTTCTCTGCACGTTCTGTCGTATAAGTCATATAACATTCACGCGACTCTTCCACACCAAACACATCCCCTACAGTCCCGCGTCGGATATACACTTCTCGGAAAAACGACCTCCCCTCCTTGTTCTCCAGACGATTGATCGTAAATATTTTCTTCACTTCCACATCCGTTAAGCCAAGAATCGCCTTAATCTCGTCATAGCGTTCTTTAAACTTGGATTGATCCAGCAGTACAATCACATCCGAGTTATTTATGATCGCTTGTTTCACAATGGGAGAATCAACAATATCTTGTATTTCCTGCGTAACTACACCTACATTCGCCCAAAATTTACGGGCTGTTTTAAACAAATATTGAATATATTCTGCCATCAGCGGAGAAGCAATAGCCTTCCATGCTTCCTCAATTATCAAAGTCTTGCGCTTCTTCTTGATGCGCATCTTTTGTTGAAAAACATCCATAATAATCAAGGTCACCAGTGGGAACAGTAATTTATGGTCCTTGATCGAATCTATTTCAAAAACGATAAACGTTTCATCGAAGAGCGTACCGTCAAATTCTTCATTCAGCGTTTTTTCAAAAATCCCCCCACGATAAAAATCCTTCAGCATAAACCGGAAAGAGCTGAAGTCGAACAAAATATTATTCTCTTTACATATATCAGGAACCCGCTGCATCGCGTATTCGTAAAAAGTATTGAATGATAACGAAGTCACCTTCAGTTCCAAACGGCGACGTTCAATAGTCTCTATCTGGTCATGTATAATACTAAAATCCAGCCATGCTTTTTCCTTCTTATAAATCTCTTCCTCGCTGAGTTGCATATCCTCAAGCGTCAGTTCACTTTCAGTCGACACCAGCCCCCGTAAGGCTACTTCAGGAAGCTCTATATAACCATCCTCTCCCATATCAGCAGATTTCATTTTTACCGGATCAATATGTTCCAAACGTTTCTTCATCTGTCCGATTTCTTTCATACGCTGTTGCTTACGCAATTCTTCCCCATCCTCATCCATTCGGTTGCGCATATCTATCTGAAGGCTCCGCTGCATATCCTGCCGTTCTTCTTCATTGAAGCCGCTGAACCCGTTAAAATAAACGTTATAATATTCAGTGAGCACCATGTTCACTATCTTCTCCTCTTCTTTGCTCGCATCCCCGTTCGCCCCCTTCCAGATCAGTAGGATCATATTTTTCAGGAATCCCATCTTCTCTACATTTAGTTCCTCCCGTTTGATATGGAATGGATTCATCGTAATGGGTCGTTCTTCCGTATATGAAATATACTTCCCGCCTAAATACTCACAAAGTCCCTCGTATGAATTTCCTGTGTCAACCATTACAATATCCGTATCCTGTTCATACAGTTGCCGTACAACTGAATTCATGTGGAACGACTTTCCCGATCCGGAAGGTCCCAAACAGAAAAAGTTCGAATTATCCGTCATTTTTACCTTCCCTTCTTTTCCTGAAAAATCAATCGCTACAGGCACCCCTTGCCGATCAGTATAATAGATTTCCAATGCCGAATCCTCACTCCGCTTCGCACGTTCCTTAAACATCAGACACATTGCTGCATCTGCAATTGTCAAGAAACGGTCATACTCAGGATTCATCCGGAAACAATTGCCGGGGAACGAATTCACAAACAGTTCCATTTGATTATAAGCACGGCGCGACAGGTGAATACCTACTTTAGCAAATGCATTTTCCAAATGGTTGGTCGGTTTCTGCATATCCGTTGATGCATTACAGCATACAAGCAGATTAAAGTGCGTATATACCAACATTTTATTCTCACGGGCAATCACATCTTGCACCTGCTTGATATCTTCTACTGCAATCTGGTTCGATGCGTCCGGCATAGAAGCATGGCGGTTCTTTTTCTTATCCAATACAGCCAGTTCCCGTTTCTGTCCGGGAATATATATAATTTGATTGTATACTACCGTCTCCGATTGCGGTATCGAGGAAACGTGCGACATGAAATCGACCGGCATCCTTGTATTATTTACCGAGATATCAATGTAGGGACGTACCAGTTGTGGCAACGACACGCTATCCACATCTACCAGCGAGAACATCTTGAATTTGCGGTCCCCCATGTAGATACAGTCCTCATCCGCCTTGTAGTTAGTCATCGAATATCTCCCACGACCGAAATTCACGGCAAAGTAACGGTCCACAAATTCCATAGCCTCCTTCTTATTGAGAAACGAAGCTTGCACACCATTATCCTTCAGCAAATCCAGTACCTTACGCAGTCTAATCTGAAACTCGTTCCATTTCTTTGCGTCATACTGGTTAAAACGTCCCTTCTTTACCTCTTGAGTGATTGTCACGTAAGTCCTTATCTCCGTATAAGGACGCCCCTCAAAATAATTAAAATACGAATCCGACAGATACTCTCGAGGCTTACCGGTTGCCTGTTCAAACTTCTGCATACAGAACACATCCTGTTTATGCAATGCATATCCTTCTCCCAAGACCTGTACGATAGCATTAAACAGATTGGAATAACTATAATAAGCATCCACATTCGCACAATATTGCTCTACGGGATTCTCTATCTGCAAAGTAGCCGAATAATCCCCACTTTTGGTATAGAATATCCCTATCCCCTCCTTTGTTTCTTCAATGGAAAAGTAAATCTCATTGAACATTTTCTTTCGTTTGCCTCCTGTACCGAATACAGATACCGAAATGGCCATACCAATACACAAAGCACCAATAAAAAGAATCACATATAATGCCATAATACTGATTAGTTTAAAAGATATAAAACAGACGTAGCTTCAATCGTGTAAACTGTTTTGGAAACATACCTGCCACTACTCCATGACTGAAGTCAAACATATAAAAGGTATCATCAGAAGACTCACTGGACGAGAGATATTCTCCAATAGGAAGTTCAAGCCCCTCCACCCTCAAGGGGCTCTCCGCATAAGGCTGAAGCAAATAGTACAAATGCGCCAATTCCGCTATGGCAGGTACATACGTCCCCTTTACTGCTAATAGCTCCGACAACATTTCCTCCCCATGATCTATAACTCTCTTAGCTTCCCCTCCCTTATATTTTTGTAGCAAAGTACTGCATAAAGCACACCCGTCAGTAAATCCCAATGCACAACTTTCCGGATAAGGCAGCGATGGTTTATAAATCAGGCAGTTTTCTTCCTCCACTCCGTCCGCCTTAGAAGGATTGATAATCCCCTCTTTTCTCGTCCCGTCCGTCGTCCGGAATATTCTTCCCGAGGTCAACCTTCTCGATGAAAACAATTTTAGGCCATCACAGTCCCTTAACGCTACCGCCTTTCCATGTCTTCCGTCCGTTATAAAAACTGCTGCAACAGAAGCCGAATCACGGATAGTACTTACCGTTCCGTCACTTTGTAAATAGTCGCCAATCTGAACCATATCCACTTCGGTTTTCGGAGCAAAGCAAAATTCTCTCAGTTCTTCCACCCAGCTCGAACTGACTTTCAATCCGGATACATCCAACATTAGGTTTAGCTGCGTCATCTCTCCTCGCATTAACCGTGGTACAGTAGTATGCAAACTATACCTACTCCCATTCATACCTACCACAACCGTTATATCGCTCGGAATATCAACAGGAGGAAGCAATATATCCACAAACTGATAATTATTCATCATGCGGTCAAAGCGAAACTCAATCGGACGGTTTTCTCCCGACAATCCGCACCATTCTCCCCTATAAGGCAAATACTTCGCGCAGGTAAATATTTGTTGTCCCATCACACTCACTTCATGCAGTTTATCCGTTATATTCAGACTTTCCAGTCTAAGCCGCAATAAAGCAGATGCACATTGCATCCTCATCCGTACCGAAAAGCTTTCTCCGAACGAACGCGACACTTCCTTTCCATACAAATATTCTCTATAAGGAGCTACCACCGACAAAGTATCTTCCGGAGTGGCTCCGGGTATATAAGGGTAACAGATGTAAAAAGATGCAGTGGAATCACCGGTTACAACTTCCCGTTCTTCAGGTATAAACTTTCCGTTCGTTTCATACCGAAAAGGAACTCCCGTCAATGAAAATTGCTCCTCCACTGTAGCATCCTTGGAGTAGGCAAAAACACCTATCTTGCCCATTTTCCTCAATACTTCCGGTCCTTCCGACTCCACAATAAACTCCAGTGGTTTCCGGCTTCGTTGCCACTGGTCACGTATCGCTTCAGCGGTCGTAATAGCCTGCGTTATCTTTTGCTCCGGTTCTTTACTTCTACATGAAGTCAAGAATAAAAGGGAAAGAAATATGAAATAGAATGTTTTCATGATTGATCAATTAAAAAAAATAGGCCCACCCCATGGGAGGAATGAGCCTATAAACGCTCAATTACTTAATATACCCCACACCCTCTTCAGGACAGGCAGGTTAATAATCACATATTTTTCGAATAGGCGTAAACAAAAACACCCTTGTCAATCCTTTTGGAGTGCAAGCCACGTTTCTGTTTCAGAAAGATTAGCGATGTGCCGCCACCAATTGCCAGAACCAGCATGATAAGGCCAGCCACAAAGCCAATCAAGCAATAAGCTACGATAAAGCCAATAATAGCACCTCCGGCTGCTCCTGCCGCCCAATAAATGTACCTGCCCCGAATGCCCATAAACTCAAGAGGTCTTTGCAAACCTTTATAAATTGGGTATTCAGGATACTTGTTTTCCTGTTTCTGTTTCGTACTCATCCTATTTACGCCGTTACACCAAAGAATAAAGGAAGAGCCTGGGCGGCGGCCACCAGGAATATACAAGCGCCTACAATCATCATAATAGATTTCTTGACATCTTGCTCTTCATTATTCATTTTAATATACACACTGATTGCACCTACCACAGCGACAACGCCTGCTATCGCATAACATAGCTTTACTACAATAGGTACATATTTTGCTATCTCCTCGGTCACTGTAGCCAAAGCATCCGTTCCGGCAGTGTAGTCACCCGCACTGCTCTGTGCAAATACTGACATTGTTCCGGAGACCAATAGGCATACAAGCATTCGAATCCGTGGGGGTTCAAATGACTTACCAATAAATTCTTGATATTTTCTGTTCATTTTTTAATTAATTATTACTTGATATATACTCTTCTGCAGATGAGTTCTGTTAATTAAATCCGGTATCCGAAGAAAGCCGGAAAAACGATGGAAGCACCAATCAGGAACAGGCAAGCGCCAACAACCAGTTGGATCGATTTCACCACACCTTCTTCACCGTTCGTCATTTTGATATAGATCTGTACCGAAGCAATAATGGCTACAATAGAAGCTATTGCATAGACTATGTACAAAACGTATAACATCATTGTCACTACATAATCATGCATTGTAGCCAACGAACCGGCTCCCCAGCTGTAGTCTACGCTACCACTGCGGGCAGACACAGGAAGCGATTGCAATACACAGCAAACAAGAGCCAGCAAATTTATTATAGTCTTTTGTCGGTTCATACAGCAGATGCATGAGGTTTCTGTGCGAATAGCGAACCTTCCTTATTCGCTTGCAGCAAAAGGTCACGAAAAAACTCTTTTCCCATGGTTAGATTACCGATCGGAGCAATCTCTTCCATTTTTTCTTGTACCTTATCTATTTTCTCCTGAACGGCTGATGTATCTCCTGAAGTAGATGCTGTTTCCATTGGAACTGATGATATCGGATTGTCGAAAGGAACACTTGGCGTAAAAGCTTCAGTATTATCCGACAGCGTAGATGACGCTGGTCTTATTGCTCCCGTTTCCGTAGGCCGGGTATTCAATAAGAACCCATTTTCGGATTCCTCTACACTTACGGCTATTTCATCCTCCTGCAAAGCAGACACATCAAACTCCTCTTCCTCGCTTCTTCGCATACTTTTCTTGCCATATATGTCTCTACTTATAATTACCGCATAGTACACTATATAGAGGATAACCAATATAATCGTAAACATTCCGAATGTACTCATATCTATATATTTTTATTACTTTTAAAGATCATTTTTTAAAACTATATTGGAGATAAATTCAAAGCAAGGAGATACACAAGACAGTTCTTCGGGCGTTTGAAACAGTGTATTACGCCTTTGCAGACATACACGAAGCGGGACCCTTGGAGAACGAATAGCAACATTATCGATATCTTTATCCCAGGCATCCCACCGTTGTCGGTCCGATACCCGTCCAATACGGGTATCTACCATATTAGGAACAAATACAACTTCTCGCTTTAGCGTGGGATACGCTTCACGCAGCTTTTTCAATACAGTTGCATACTCTCCTGTGGATTCAATGGAGAAATCTTCATACTGGAACGGAACAATAACAAAATCAGAAAACAACACTATATGCATATAGAGCTCATTTTCCACACTACCTGGCGTATCGAACAGGATACGGCATCCCGACTGCTTCAACTGCCTCATATATTCCGGCAGCTTATCCAATTCGTTATACAACTCAAATCGTTGAATATCAAATCGAGGCAGATGAGTCGTATCCGTTTTCAAATCAACCTCACGGGCGGTGAGAAGAGAATGTTGTGGGTCAATATCAATCACACACACTGGAATGTTTTGCGATGACCAATAATTTGCCAACGATATACAGAGGCTTGATTTACCAACTCCTCCCTTCCTATTTGAAAATGTTACTATCATCTTTGCTTTAAGTTTTTAGCAAAGGAATAGAGATTATCAGTCATTAAAAATAGTATACGAAATAAACTTTATTTATTTAATAATAATTTCGTATACTCCGATTATTGTACATACAAATCATACATAACCCCGTATTTCACAAACTAGTTATCAGCAACATATATTAATATTTCAGACAAACATCAAACACCTGCCTATAAATCATACATAAACCTATCTATTTTTACATTTAGCAAATTCCCCTTCATTTCTTACTACGTCACTACAATACAGAAAGATTAAAAAGCTACATTCCACATATGCATAATTACAGATTTAATATTAATTTTGCGTTCCGAATAGCGAACACGTTCCGTCGCTACTCTTTTTCCTGCCAACCAAAGCAGATTGAGTAACGATCAAAACATAGTGGATAAGTTCTGAAAGAATTATTCGCAATAGTATTATTTAGTAAAGAATTAAAGCAGAATATAAATAGAGCCGTAAAAGTACAAGTGAATATGGACACGCCCATAGAATGTTATCTGAAAGCCAAAGAGAACTTTCACACAAGTCGCCCTTATGGAATGAGAATTGATTATAGTCGGAAAAGATTCATTTTATTCAATCGTCAAATGAATATTCTGGGAGAAGGCACATCTGGAAAGATAGAATCACTTCCGTTGGAACATTTCGACAATGTGGAAGATATTCCCACTGAAGGAGTTTACAAAATCAGTAATGGAAACATCCTTGATATATTCTTCTATACGGATCAAACAGATCCATTCACTCAAACACCTCCCAATCTGGAATATATGAAAATGTACAATCAGTACATGTATCCTTTGTCCCTTCTATTGAATCGTAGTTTATAGTATTTGATTTCAGATATATAACACTACGAATATCATTACATCCCAAAGTATCTCATTCGTTTCAGGTTGAGATACCGATATTTTTTTCCCTTCTTATTAGTGATACTTCAATAAACTCCTCCACAAATTCCTCTTATTAAGCTTGCTATAATGAAACAAAGGCCTAACTTTGCGATTAACGAAAGCTAAACAACAAGCGTTTATCTCTAATCATGTAAAAAAGCGCAAAAAGTTAATAATATTGCGAAGCATGAAACAAAAACGATATAAACAATTGTTCTTTTAATAACAAACATTTTTTTAATAGAAATATAGACTTAATTAAAAAGTATCCTACACTAATATACTAGAATGAGCTATAGGTCTGTTTTAACTCATATTTCAAAATTAATTATATGAAAGCTACACTGGTAAAAAAAGGACTTGACGACTGCAAATTTTGCAGTTCGAATGGCAAGAGCACTCAACGTCGATTTGAAAAGCATAGATTTGACCAAGGTTCTACAATTTCCCTCTCTCCTAAAGCGGGACATTTATTATTCATTCTTGAAGGAGAAATCAAAGTCGAAGATGAAGAAAGTTCTTACACATGTGGAGTTAATCAGATGGTATTAATTGGATACAACAATAAATATCGTATTACATCTTTAGCAAAGGGAAGAATGATGATTCTAAATTTCACAACTCATTATCATGTATGCGTTAATATTAGTGCGGAAAGAATTTGGAATACCATTAAAACTTTAAAATACAAGTTTAACACCTTAGAAATGGTTCCTCCCATGCAACAATTTGTTGAGTCTGTCATGTTTTATTTAGACAACAAAATAAATTGTGATTACTTGCATAAATCAAAAGCCGTAGAGATATCCACTATATTCAGATTCTTTTATACCGCAGAAGAAACAGCTAACTTTTTCTATCCGGTCTTATACAAAGATCTATCCTTTGATACCTTGGTGAGAAAAAACTATAAACAGGCTAAAACAATACAGGAACTGGCAGATTTGTGTGGTTACAGCCTCTCTAAATTCAAGCAAACATTCACTAAGCACTTTGGTATTTCGCCTTACCAGTGGATGCAACAACAAAAAATATCAAAGCTCAAAGCTGATTTAGCGAATAAAACAATCCCTTTCAAAACGATAACATTTGAACATGGCTTTGTCGATCAATCTCACTTAAATGCATTTTGCAAACGATATTTAAATGCGACTCCCTCACAAATCAGGAATAATAAAACAGAAGATTAAGCATATATATTAATTAGATAAATCACCTCAATAAAAACTTCCCTTTCTTTTAGCTCATTGGATTAATGATTCGAGCTAGAAGAAAGGGAAGTTATCTAAAAAGACTTTAGTTACAGACGTATGTTTTTAAGTAATCTAATATTTATCACAGATACTTTTTTAATTTGCAATCGGTACACACCGCAGACTCAAACCATGTCTTCTGGTGGAACTCAACTGATAGGAGCCGACTTCGGTACCAACGAAATACCACATTTGAGTAATATTCGGAGCTGAAGACGATAAAAATACAGAGGCTTCTCCCCCTTCTATAAGCAAGCCGGCATCTGAGTGTCGTGTCCCAGCAGCTGGAATAAATAAAGAGGCGTTTTCTCGCAAACTACCAGCATCCGGATTGAATATAAGAGTACCTATATAGGCTACATCCTTACTTTTCCATGAAACTGCCGTATTGGCCTTCATTGCCGAGGTGAATTCTCCGTGTGTACTCGAAACAAAAGGATTATTGTGATCCCTGCGATCGAAAAATCCATCGGCATAAAATCCCCATCTGAAATTATCCCTACTGTTAGCATCACCGAACGTCGGAATGACATACAAAGATTGCCGTATTTCGGAACTCTCGATACCAGTAGTGCTGGTATTTGCAGCCGCATAATCGGTAATACCGTCACTAGGGCGCCTGTAACCCGGAGGACAACTTTCCTGTGTAGACGAAAGCATATTCCAATATTGACCATCTAGTGCATCAGCCCAAAATGTGGGCTTTACAGGATAAATCGGATTATATGCCAAAGGATTGGGGTCATTAGCCCACTGAAAAAATGCTCCGGCTTGACTAGGATAATCAGTGAATACAGAGACAGGAAAGAGAGGACCTACATCGACCACCTCATCATTATTGCCCATGTTTGAAGCCGTGACATTATATGGACTGAAACGCTTTGCAACAGTACGAAGCAGCGAATTATCCCCGGGATACATTACATAGTCAGGCTCATCTCCCTGTCGGACAAATATGGTGTGATACTTGCGAGGCGTGCCGTAACGAAGCACCACCAACGCATAACGGGCTGGTCTATTTGTTGTAGCAGCATACAGGCTTGAAAGCCCGATACGGAACTGGATATAATTTCCTGCCCCACTGACTGCATTACCCGAAGCAGACGAGAACCACCCCGTAAGCCTATATGCAGCATCACTACTATTCATATCAGCCGGATTCTCGTCAGTAGCGTTGAATGTAATCCCTGAATCAGCCGAATCATCGGTACTGAATACAATATCACCCGTGTTCCAGCCGGCACCCAACCAATATACCGAAGCATCCCATTCTCCTGCACGCATAGCGTTTGTTACCGGAATACGAATAATACGTTCACCTCGCTGGCTCGCTTTCCAAAAAGCACCTACATATTCACCAGACATATAGTCGTCACGGACAGTTGCCATAGCATAATCCGGCAGTTGTATAACTTTTATCGAGACACCAGTTGGATCGATAACGTTGGAGATTGTTCCTATAACTTCAGCAGTTGTACTGGTGTTTGCTATAGGTTTCCATATATATAGGGTTTTTGTGCCTGTTCCCGTAAATTGTGTTCCAGGGATAGAACCGTCCGTATTACGAACATCTGCAGCAGATGTTGTACCGGATGCCCAATTACGAATATCCTCCAAATTGTCGCAGATCATAAAGTCCGAATTGTCTATTCCAATAGTCCAATCCAAATTCGATCCATTCTCTACAATCACCTCAAATTGCGAGAATCCTCCTGCGGCTGGCAGTACAACCTTTTCCGGAGTAAGCAACAACGCAGCTTCCGGTGTAATGGAAAGATTGTAATTAATAAATTTTCCGGCTTGCCAAACGACACCGCTCAGGTCAAAATCAAAACTTCTTCCGCTATTAAGTTCTACGGTAATACCAGTTCCCGTTCCCAACGTCTGTGGAATCATCATCAGATATCCTCCACCTGTATTGACGAGTTGTGCCAAAGCGTCCAAATACACTCCTTCATCGACCGTAGCTTCGAAATTACCGTCCACAGCCCCTAGCAACCACGATGGAGTTCCATCCTCGGCCACCGTAAGTGTCCCGGAGGTTTTTACCCCTTTGGCCGTTATTTTTGTAATCCTCTCCCCGTTGCCTGAAGCTTTGAATCCTATACAAGTCAAAACATGTCTCATCTGGAAATTGACAGGCAAAGAACCGGGATTGACCTTATTAAGGTCTTTCAGTAAAGCTGAAACCATCAAATCCGGCTGATCGGAGCAGTTTGTTGGTACAGTATAAGTTATAGAAGGAATACCTGTAGAGACATTCATCGTGATACCATTGACAGCAGTTGCATATGGCGAATAGGCGAAGAAGCTTACATTGGCATCATCGGCCTGCGGCCAGTACATGACATCGTTGTAGCTCCAAACACCTCCGCTATGGTCTATTCGGACGTTATTCATAAAACCGGGGCTAGCATTTGTTCCTTGATTTGCCCAGCTATTGACCGTGCCATTACCCGTATAGTAAGCATACACTCCCATGTCCGGAATATCGACATTCGATGTTACGGGCATCCCGCGTGTCCAAATATTATCATCAGCCGTCGTAAAACGAATTTTATTATCGCCGTGGTCGTCTAACTCCGTCTCATCCGTGCAGGAGACGGCTAAAAATGAAGCCACCAAACACACAAATATCAATTTGAAAGTCTCCATAAACGTTATTGTTTGTTAATTCTAATCGTGATAATAGTGACCGGAGAGAGAATCACCTCTCACCGGCCTGTGAAATATTATTTCAGTTCTCGGTTACGGCTGAACCAACGGGGTATCTATACCGTCCACCGTATCCCAAGGAGCAGGGGTAGCAGAGAAAGTTATAATGTTGAAAATATTTTCTCCACCACCACCTGTTGATGTGTCAGCAATAGTCAGGTTCAGCATATAATGTTTACCTATTACAAACTCATTACCGGTTACATTTCCTGGCACAATCGTATATTCATTCAAATCACCACTGTAAATCTCCGCACCATTCTTTGTTATCGTTATGCCGGCTGTAATTTTAATCGCACATCCTACCGAACTCTGCGGCATGATCATATACGAAGCAGATCCGGTATATGAAGCAGTCGTTGTATTGGGAGAAGTCCAAGTAGCAGGAGTGGTCTTCGGGTCTACTGTTCCCCCCGTAGATTGAACGTCTAGTTTAGCAGTAAGTCCAGTGGTACTCAGCACATAACCCGCATCCAATAAGTCCTGGTTCAAAGTAGCTGTAACACTGATTTTGGACAACATATGGGCAAATACAAAATCAACGATACCAGATGACATTCCTGTTTTAGGAGCTGCAATCGTAAAATCCTGATTTGCAGCAGCCGGAACAGTATATGCAATAGAAAGAGCGGGATAAGTCCCTGTTGCCGTAATACTCGACGGAGCCCATGAGTAGAAATCAACAGTACCGGTAGCCGGCCAGTGATATGGACCACCCGAAGGCACATTACTTGCACCATTAACCACAGCATTGATAAACCATTCGGTAGATGAGCCATTCCAATCTGCATAAACCTGATAATTGTCATTATTATCATTCGCAGCGCGACTATTTACCTTATCATTCAAATTCGAAAACTTTATTTCTTTTTGTCCTACAAAGTTTTCGTCAAGTTCTGTTTGCGAGCAACTTGCAAAAGCTATAGCAGTTGCTACCATAAAAATAATTTTCTTCATTTTTTACTTTTCTTTTAATTACTAATAATAGAGTTATTTACATCAATCAGTTTTTGCCTTGCAAACAACTGAGAACACGGAAGGCTATTCTCTATATAAACCATCCAATTTTACATAAATTGCTTTTTTACATCTTCAATAAAAATAGTTTTTACATTAAATACTAATTTACACTCAGAGGAACTTCTATTAAGTCCCAATCAATCAGCCCTGTTTCAAATCCGGAATTTTCACTTCCTTCCGGAACAACATCGGGTAAGGGATCGGGCAACTCTACATATAAATTGAATGTAGTTGCCCCATAAGTTTCTGCTTGGAAACGGATTAAAGAAGTCACATCAACCCGTTGACGGACAAGCGTCTTTTGTGCATCAACCAACATAAACAAAAAGTCCAGTTGAACGGGAAATTCACTATGTACACTCGCTTCAGATGGTTTTTCCCCCAAGAGCCCTAAAGTGTAAATAGTCTGCGAAATAACTCCATCTTTCTTTGATCCGCTATCATACGTTCTATTATTCATTGTAAACTGTTGGGTAGCAACAGTCCATGTATTCTTATCTTCTTTCAGGCTGTACGACTCTGCTATTCCAAGTAAATCAACCAATGCCGGCATACGGGCATTAATCAATCCTTTCACATGAGCTACGATATTAAACTGATGCACCTTGCGCAAAGGAGCTAACCCGACAAGAGCTTCAATGACCTCTTTCATCGGTTGGTTTATCATCTCTCCATTCGAATAATAATGAGAATAACTGATCATTTCATTAGTTACCTCAAAATTATAAACTAACACCGATGCCATAATATCCGGTTCATATACATACGAATTGCCATTACTCCGGTTGGTTGCATTAGGATTAGGAATAGCATACGCTTCGAGAGTAGAAAAATTTTCATATCCCCGGATACCTACTCCCTTAATCTGCCCCCGAAGTTCATTGAATATCACAACAGTATATTTACCGGCAGGTACACTTACGTATGTCTGAATACGTTTTGGAGTATTCTCAAACCGATGTTCCAATACCAATCTTCCATCATCCTGACTATAAAACAGAGCAGTAACATTCTGTGGTTCTATGTCAGACTTTGTCCATACAGTTCCTATCGGAATAAGAGCTGTGTCTTCATATAGTTCTTCCAGAGGACGGCGGTGACAGGAAAAGAGCAATAGCAATACACTCCAAACCACAATATTGTATTTTAAATATAAGAGTTTCATTACTTCATTTCTTGCTTTTTATTATACTTCTGATTAATCATCCATATCAAAGACACCTTTAGGCGGGTAGGACCTATCCATGTAGACCTTCCACTTTTCTGCTTAATCAAATGCCATTCACCGTCATATTCACTTAGATGAGGAACATATTCCCTGTACTTATTGGTCAGATAGCCCACACCTAGAGAATATTCCAATCTCCAGTTCTTTGAAATCTTATGTGCAAAACCTCCGGACAATCCAAACGGAATTATAAATTCCCCTTGGTAACCTTTTGTTTTCCATTCCACATCATATAGTCCGGCACCACTGTAAGCTCCTATATACCATCCGGTCATCAAATTGCCCTTCATATGGTTACCCCACCAATAGCGTAGCTCTAAATTTCCATTCAGGACTTCCAATGCATATTGTTTTTTTTCCCACAGCCACCAGGGGAATATCCATTCGCCTGCCAATGAGAAATGCTTGCCAATGGGTACTTCAACTTCCACATTGAGGCCTGATAACAGGTCGAATAGAAGATTAGTCTTCAGTGCAAAAAGAGGTTTGTACATCTTTTGTTGAGGTATTACTACCGGAGGAACAATTTCCGGGAACTGTTCAGGCTCAGCTGTTATTTCTTCAACTTCCTCAACCACCACAGGCAAAGAGTCATTTTGTTCTTTAATGATTTCCGGCTCCTTTATTTCTTCTTGCTTCTCCTTTATACGGAAAATTACACTTGTCGCCGTACGCATATATTTCGCAAAGTTTTTAGTCAGATAAGCATCCGTATTACCACTACCCAATTGCTTTATTTGGGTAACCTTTACTTCATTATCAACAGAAGAGTTCAATATCCTTAAAGCTTCTTCTCTGTTAGGAACCAACGGATCATTCTGAATCAAACCTATTAAAACATCCCAATTAAAAACGGATGGTAAAACGTTAATCCGATCATTATAAACTCCGGGATGCTTCCATCTGATATATGTTCTCAACGCCCATGCACGTTCATAAGCAAGACGCGAGTTGACTTGAAAACTCCCTATAAGAGATGCACTACCATAAATTAAGATTGAATCTACTTTGGTTATATAATCAAGCTCATTCAACATCTTGTCTAGTTTTTCAAGAGCAACCTGATTGGTATAATAATCACGCATAAGCAGCGAGCTATTATTGGAAAAATAAAAAATAAAATGCGGTGGCTGCTCCGATCCACCATTAGAGGATGCTGAAGCATGCCCTCGAAGTGATATACCGAAAAGAAATATCATGATAAAAGATATTACAAGCAATCGAAATTCTAGTTTCAGTCTAGGCATAATACTTATTTTATTAAAATTCAGTGGCTAATAAAATTTCGGGTTGCAAAACTAAGCGACTTTATTCGACTAATAATGTATATACAGACATATAGATTGTATATATAGACATTTTTAGGACTAAAACTTACTTTAGCCGTATTTTCCATCATAAGCCTACTATAAAGAGGGCTAAAGAATCCACCTAATTGACTAATTTGCAGTCTAATAGACATTTTTTCAATAGCTACCCGGTTAGAGCTATTTAATTTTCCGTAATAAGGTTCGGTTTTATCATACATGGCTTTTGTTTTTATATGGTTACTACTCTACCATTATTCACAATCACCTCTCATATTGAATTCAATGAAACTTCAAAGAATGCTATACTTATTCTGAAAATCATTTTCATAAATAGAGTACTACCGGATAACAAGTTATCATACGCATGCTCCAATAAACAGAAACGAAAAGAATATTGATATTTTTGGATAGAACATATAGTGCCATGAATTTGTTTGTTGAAGCACACGCCTGCCTTTTTAGATTTTAGTGTCGTAGTCAAGTCTTTTATGAGGAAATATGGCCTCTATATCGTTCAAAGGCACAATGTCCATAACCGCTCATTCAGTGAACAGCTTGGAACTGATTAATATATATTAGTATATATGAATAGTTATCAGTACCATAATTACATAGGTCTGACTTATTGAAGATAATGATATTATCTATGATGATAACAATATATTAAGATTGAGATTACTTAGTAGATCGACGGTTTACTGTTACACCTCTATTTTTCAGGAATCTGTAAACAGAGCTATTGCTTCTGAAACCAATTTCTTCTTTTATATCTTTAATGCTTGCTCCATTATTATACATGCTGACACACCGATTCTCTCTATCCTCCTTGCTATTTTGAAAAGAAGATTTCTTTTTGGTTTTGACTGCTCTGATACGTGCCGCTGCAATTTTTGACGCTTGAATATCACCAGGAAATGCTCCTATTGCGTCAATCAATTGAGAAATTGAGGATGGAAACATTTCATCCCAGGAATCGAATTTATCTTTCAGAGAAATAATGCGTATCCTTTTCACCCGGCATATTTCAAAGAAAGAGACAAGTTGGACAAGTCCCCTGACTGCATTACTAAGCCGAAGAATAACTATTTCATCATTTCTCTTAACCTCACTGAGCATATTTTTCCACTGGGGGCGTTTTTCCTCATCCTCAAATTTGTCAATAAAAATCCTATCGCATCCAACTATTTGCAGTCTGTTGACATCATCATCTTTGGATTCTGGCAAGGAGCTAAGCATGAAGTATCCTAATCTCATAGTAATCTCATTTAATAAACTTTGGCAAAGTTACAATTTAAAATTCAAAAACAAAAATTCATACTTAAATTTATAAAATTTTATTTTGCGACAATGGTTTTACATGTAAAATATAATCCGTAATCAAATGAGAACAATTTCCAATATAGAATAATTCATCTATCTATATATCAATATCATACAATTTACAATTAGATAAAACATTTGACTGCATATTTCCTGCAATAAAAAGAGTAGCAGAGAGAATATTGCCATATTCTTATATACAATCTACCGCTATCAAACAAATACAAACAACACAGTTATAATCAATATATAATATATAATTAACTATCACAATTTTACTATTACATGACTATATATGATATATACCTTTTTTATTTGTATGATAAATAGCACTTCTACATGTATGATACCATAATTTTAATTAAAGCATTTATGTCCAATATTATAAAATAGATCAGAATCAATACATTTGTACATAAAAAGATAGCGTTATCCGATAATGAATAAAAAAAGTATTATTAATAGCGGATCAAGCATGCATTATATTCCTACTTCACAGCATATTATCAATACAACAAGGCACTTTAAAGAAAGGCCTTGTAAACCTTACAGACTCTTCTTTGGCATAAGAATTCCTCAAAAAGAGTTGCCAATATCATACATATAGAATCATAGCATTACTTTTCATACATTCAATTCTAAATTAAGACATTGTTGTTCATTCTATATAGCAGCAACTCTTTAAATCAAATAATATGAACCTAACCTTCAATGCGATGCCATGAAATCAACGGATAATTTACCAAGCCACTTGAGAAAAATAAAAGGATCGATGCTTTAATAAAGAATACCATTACTGTCCTCAATTCTCATTATCCAAAATATAATATCAATTTAAAAAAAGAGAATCTTAAGGTTTTGAAAATGCACTATAACGATGTTAGAGAAAGCATAGAAATGCCGTAGAGATTCTTTCTATTAATAATTTAAATAAATACATTATGACATTAAAAAGAGTGAAATTCGAAAATTATGCAAAACAGACAGTGCCGGAATTCTTCAGGGCGGTAAATGTTAAAGAGACAGAGATTCTTGACGTCTGGGAAAAGTATGAATACCATCTTGATGTACCATTAACACTAAACCGGGTTCTGGATATCTTAGAGCAACAGAATGATATGTTCATTCTATATAACCTTATCCCCTCCAAGGCGGTTTTATGCAACCGTACCTGTTGCGGTTTATCCATACCGGGAACAGAACACATGATGAAAATATCCACTGAGACAAATGACTATGGACTTTGTGAAATAATCCACGTAACTATTTTCAATTCATCGGTAACGATGATAGGTGAAATATTATGTGAGAAAAAACGAATAATGAGTCGCTATAATTTTAACTTCGAAGAAAACTATTGTAATTTTTTAGCTTTGATAGTATAAGAATTTATCTTCTCAAAGGTATCCAAGCACAGCTTTTCTATAATTGGATATCCCATCTTTAAAAACTAAAGAAGCGGCAGGAGCCTCTCACTTTTCAAACTCCCACCGCTTCACTCCTACAAAAACAATCTTTTCCTTATTTTATTGAGATCTTCTATGTATGATGTTTATTTTACATTAACCGTTACGTAATAATTCTCGCTGAATGCACGCACCTCATATTGATTAGTTTTCGCTATAATAGTACTAATTACATCCGTAGAGACTATTTTCTTGTTGGGATCAAAAGTCAACACGCGCAACTTACCCTTTTGTCCGTTCAAGGCTTTTACATAAACGTTCAGACTCCCTTTTAATGCATTAGGCCATGTCGTATTGTAGCCACCATCGCTATCGGAAGACAGTGCATTCCCATTCTGATCTACGACTTGATAGTCTGTCCCGCAAACCTGTTGCGGATCCGCATTTGGAACCGATGATGTATAGTATTTAACCTCCGGACTATACGAACGTTTGTACACACTGAAAAATAAGTAGGAACCTCTACTGTCCCTCCTTGGGTCATATCATACTGTAGTTCATTTTCACCAGGATAATTCACATTACCCAAACCATAGTAATAAATATGCTCCATTGCCGGATTGTCGTTACCCCAATCATCATCACAACAAGCAGTGAATAAGCTGCAGGTAACAACCAGTGTTAACATTATCATTAATTGTTTCATAATCTTTCTTTGTTTATATCACTAATTATTAGCATTTCCCCAATTCGGATTCTGTTTGATGTTTCCGCTGGAAGTACTGATCTCATAAGTTGGAACCGGATAGAGATAATCTTTGGTTGGATCAAAGCTACGTGAGCCTGATTCTTCAATAACAAAGATATTACCCTCATCATACAGTTTCTCTCCATTATAGAATCCATTGGCATCTGCCATCCGTCCTCCAAGTTCATTTTCAGATACATTTGTTGTATTCGGAAATTCAATTACTATAGCAAGAAGCATATTGACGCTGCTTTTGCCAAATACGAATTTGATACAGAACTAATTGAATGGTATACGCCGGAAGATATAGTTGAAAAATATGGTATGACTCGCAGTGCTATCCGAAGTCAAGTTTATCGGAATAACATTCCCTCCAAAAAAGAACATGGGAAGATATTCTATTCTAAATATCATTTCGATTTATCTAAATCGGAAGGTCTATGTAAAGAAAAACATTACTATACCGTACAAGAAGCTATGGCAAAGTTCCATTTGACAAGAGATGCAGTTTATGGAATTCTACGTTTCCATGGCATTGAAAGAATAAAAAGCGGAAAGTTTGTAAAGTTTCTAAAAGTTGATTTTGATAAGATTATGGGAGAGGTTCAAAAGGAATAAAAAAACTGTTTGAGATGATATAGAACTTATTTTCAAATGATTGTTTTCAGCAAAACATCATTCAAAATCTTTGCAACAACTATCAAGTACTAACTATAAAAATCAAGAAATCATGTTCGAATGTAAAACTGTAACACTTAGAACTCGTCCGATCAAACATGGGCAATTGTCTTTCTACCTGGACTATTATCCAGGCTATAGAGATAAGGAAACAATGAAAGTAATCCGTCATGAATCTTTAGGCATCTACATCTATGAGAAGCCCAAGAATCGCAGAGAACGTGACTTCAACGAACAAATGACTGAAAAAGCAGAAGCTATTCGTTGTTGCCGATTCGAAGCAATAGTCAACGAACGATATGACTTTCTCGATAAGAGTAAACTTAAAGGTGACTTTTTAGAATACTATCTGCACCAGTTACGCAAGCATGATCAGAAGTGGAAATTTGTCTATACCCACTTCAGCAATTTTGTGGATGGTAAATGCATCTTTGAGGAAATTGACATCGATCTTTGCAATAAATTCCGAGAATACCTGCTTACCGCCAAAAAGCTGAAGAGCAACAAAGATAGGATCTCCCAAAATTCCGCTGCCGATTATTGGTCCACATTCCGAGGATTTCTCCAAGACCTATATCGTGCCAAATTAATACGTAACAACATTAACGACTTCTTGGATAAAATTGAAACGGAAGATACTGACAAAGATTTCCTGACACAACAGGAATTATGCAAATTGGCTGAAACGCCATACGATATACCCATTTAAAAACAGCTTCGCTATTTGCCTGTCTTACCAGTCTGCGCATCAGTGACATTTTGGCTTTACGATGGGAAATATTCAGGACTACTATGATGGTGGCAAGTTTGTGAAACTTATCACACAGAAAACGAAATCCATTGATACTATCCCTATCAGCAAAGAAGCATTGGAACTTATCGGAAACACTGGTGAAGGGATTATTTTCAAAGGACTTAAACGTAGTATGACACAAGTACCAATGAAGAAATGGATAAAGTCTGCTGGAATAACTAAAAACATTACGTTCCATAGCTACCGTAGAACTTTTGCGACTTTACAAGCAACAGCCGGAACAGATATTGTCACTATAGCCAGTATTATGACACACAAAAGTATTTCTACCCCCCAACCCTATACCAAAACCGTTGATACCAACAAGTGTAAAGCCTCTTCAAAAATTACCCTCAAACGCCAAGAAGAGTAACGAACATAAAAACAAATCAAGACAGATATTCCAAGTATGATTATAGGTATGATTTATCGAAAAACCATTTAATTTGTGTAAAGATTCTGTTGTTATTGAGAAGTAATAAGCAATAATTGGAAGTGTGCAGATAATTTTGTCTGACCATTTTTAATCCAATTACTTACAGTTATGAATATCAAAACAACAGAATTAGCACTACTTTGGCTCATGCCAAGTATTGCATTTGGGAGTATCGCATTATTAGCATCTTATGAGATTGGTGCCGATTTTAATCATCACTGGTTGATTGAATCGGGTATCTTTCTTATTGACTTCTTTTATTGCTAGCCATTTATGGATTGCAACAAACAACTCTTTCGGACATTTTCTTTTCGAAAGCAAACCTTCCTCTTCCTTCCATTTCAACAGACAATCCATCAGTGCCATCCCCCTTCAAGACATTAAAATACAGACAAGCACAAACGCAATCTCTGAAATGGTCTCCCCTACCGATGAATTTGTCAGCACCTGTCTGCATAAATCAGCCTTGATAGAAAGCGACAAACGACAAAAAGCAGAGCTGGATAAACAGAGGAGAACACTGATTCTTGTGGAATATACCAATGCAGTCCTAACCAACCACATGAAAAAAATTCACTTGGAAATCATTCTGAAAAATCTCGAGTTATTTACTGTATCACCCGAAGCCGATTTCACCCCTATTGAGACGGATGGGTCTCTTGGCACTGCCGATCTTCACCACTTCGCATGGAACATCGGTAAAAGATTAGGCTATGAACGAATGACACAAGCTAAATTCATCAAACAATGTTTTCCAAAGGAATTTATGAATTGCGAACTACCTACTATCATCCGTAACCTGTCGGATGAAGTTAAATCCATTATAAAAATAGACAAACCGGACAAAGGAAGCTATGACTTTCATTGGGAAGCGATAGGGCTTGTCAATCCGTTGGAGATATCTTCTGAGAGTTCTCCAAAGAAGGCAACCTAAACTTACTTGAAAATGATTCCATGCTTATTCTAATCTTTGGGTATCAGCATAAGGTCATTAACTTCCTTTGTAGCGTTTACAAAAATAAATTATAATGAAGAACGAATTAACATTCAACGACCTTCCAATGGTTGTAAAGGAACTCTGCAACAAGGTTGAGAGTTTAGAAGAGACGCTGTTAAAACAAGTAACAAGCCGGCCTACCCCTATTTATGAAAACCACCACACTCCAATGACTTCGGAAGAAGCTCACGAGTATCTAAAGATGCCAAAATCTACTTTTTACTTCAAAGTAGGTAATGGTGAAATACCGGCTGTCAAGCAGGGTAAACGTTACTATCTCTACAAAGACGAATTGAGTCAGTGGCTGGAAACTGGAAGAAAGAATTCTCCAGCACTATCTGCCGAAGAGATAAATGCAGCAATCTTGGCTTCTCACAAACGAAAACCTAACACAACAAACTATTGATGTATATGGAATACGGAAGGGAAAGAAAGCCAATGAAACAGGAAAATGTCTGGCAACTATGGCAACAGTCCATTCTTAGCATTACTAGCAATTATGAAAAGGCTCCGGAAGTATTAAAAATAGATGATATAGTTCAAATAAAATGTTGGTTTAAGCCTAATCGTATTAGACTTTATTTATAAAGGGGGAACGTTAGCCCCCCTCTCGCATCAAATGAGTGATAGAAAACAAACAATAAATATAATACGCCTTGATCATGGAAATTTATCTCCTGTATTCGGATATGCGATCCCGTTTTTCTCCGACCAATCTATAGCCCAAGTTAAAATGTTACCAAATATCTGTGAGTTGTACACTATTTTATCTTGCTGAAGCGTGTAGTTTATCCGGGGAATCGGCTTATACTGTTTGTCGACAGCAAACGGAAAGTACACGTAACTTCCTTGATATGCTTCCCCGATAAATCGCTGTGAGTTGGAGAGAAATCCACCTTCTCCCATAAAAAAGAAAGGCTTCGTAGCATGACGAAACATACAGACATTTACGTCATTTCTTTGAGAGTACGTTATTGTTCCGACTGGTAATCCGCTAAACCCATGCATCTCATGTCCATCTGCTCCCCAAGTCTTACCACGCATATCTCCGAACGGGCCATTCAAGATCAAGTCGTCTTCATATTCCGCTCCGGAAGCTAATTGAAACACCTGATCATAACCTATTGAATGATTGGCTCCGGCTATAGAAGAACCCATTATTTTTTTCACCATGTCATTGACACTGCCCATATTCGGATAAAATTCGTTGCACATCAACAACACACCTCCCTGATCTACAAAATCAGCCAGTAATTGGATAGCGTTGCCTCCTGACGCATAATAATTGACAGCTTGTCCAGTCAAGATAATATCGGGTTTAAAGGTATTCAGTTTGTTTCTCAGATATGCATAGTTTATCACTTCACTGTCCATACCCTGTCCAACCGTCATGACTTCTATGGTGAAAGCATTGCCATATTGATTCTCCTCTATCGTTACGGTACTATTCGGATCGACTCCGAAATTGACACTTGCATCAACAAAAGCTCTTGAAGCAGTGTTGGGTTCCAGCATATAACCGAAACGATAAGCGGCATTCGCTCCAATGGTCAAGAGGCGTTTTGTTTTATAGCCCATTATGATACGGGCCGAACAATACTCTTCACTGACTGTATTCTTGATAATTATCACATTGAATGACTCTAAAACATCATCTTCGCTTTCGTTTACCGGTGTACCATGACCTTCCAATTTCAGCGTGTATTCAAACTTTACGATTCCTCCATCATTAATAGGTATTTTGTCATCCACCGCACTAAAATCACCGCTTGCGGAAAAATAGATACCATTCTTTTCCAAAGTTCTGATTTCATAAGCCCCTTGTAGGACACCCACTTGTGATCTGACTTTCACTTCAATGTAATTTGAGTAATTCAGCGAGACGCCTTCTCTATATTTCCCATAAACTTTCACGGCATCGCACAAGAGATCGTAGTTTATACTAAAAGCTTTTTGCTTAACTAGAATTTTAAACTCAAAATTCTCAACAGTCAGTGTTATCTCATCTGTACGTTCGTCTTCTGTATTTACATTATCACTTTTTGCCATAAACTTGAGCGTTTTATTCCCGTAATCGATTGACACATCAAAATTCGCACTTGACGACGTACCAGACGAAGTCCATTTATAGCTAATTTCTTTCCCTAAACTACCATCTAAATCCAGATTCGTACGATAAGGAACTGTGTAACTGTTTTCGGTTAAATCACCTTGTATTCTAGCTTCTAATGAGGCAGATTTTTCTGCTATGCTAAAATAATAATGTCCTTGCACGTAAAAGCCAAGAGGTACCTGATTCCATTCCACGATATTCAATGTCATCGGCGCACCCAGAGAGCGGAGAGCATGTTCCGGTTCTTCAAAGCCGGGACCATTTACAGTTTTGATATCAAAAACGTACTGGTGGTTACGGAGTATTGGAAGATAGGAAACGACTTTGCCATTATTATAGGTCGCAAAATCTGCTCTGTAATAAGTAACCTCTGACACATTGTTTTTGCCATAATAGCCGCCGATTACCAAACAAGGGACATTGTCCATGCTTGACTGCGAATCGATATTATACGATTCGGGAATGTATATCTCCCGGATGTAACTGTCGTTTGCCGCAGGCAAGGTATAGACAAGAGGGTCGGAGTCTGCCTCTGACAAATTCTGTACAGGAACTGTCGTGCCTGTATTGTATTTTGCTGTTGTGGGTATAGCAGGCGCAGTCACTTCACCTCCACTCATTTTCTCTTTTGAAGATGCTGTGTAGGCCTCACTCTTTGTGCGATACACTCTGATTTCCTTGATTTTGAAATGGTCTAATCCATATACCGATTCCTTATCCGTCTCTTTCTGAGCATATTCTTCTCCAGATACGGGGTCGGGATTATTGAATTTAAACAAAAGTCCCACATCTACCCGTGCGAGTGCCCTGTGAAGAAGGATGTTGACTGAACGATCCCCAGTCAGTGTGATAGTCTCGCTGAGTTCTCCCCACATCGGTATTTTGGTAGGATTTGTATCAGAAGCATTCCATTTACCCAAACAATCGAAAGTAAAATTTCGGAGTGCCTCTTCCTTGGCAATCCCTTCGGCAATGGTCTGTGCATCCACATTGGCTAAAACAACCAGGCGATATTGCTTGCTAGCTTCACTGATAGGTACCTTAAGAGTGATTTGAGGCAAATTCTTTTTTGTTATCTCCGCCTGATAACGAAAGAGTTCGGAAGTGCCGTTCTTTTCGAATATCAGAACCTGAATTTTCGTGTCTTCTAGTTCAGATTCCTGTGCTGCACTCATTGAGCGGGTATTGGAAAACATTAATCCGGGAGTGGTCAGACATAATTCCAACGAAACATTCTGTCTTTTGACGACGTCTTCATAAGGTCGATCTTCTGTGCAACCTACCCATATTCCGGTCAAAACGACCCAAAAGAAACCGGTTAATAGTCTTATATCATATTTCTTCATATTGGCTCCTTCTATTATTGTGCGTTAATGCCGTGGCTGGCAGCCCTGTCAATGGCCCAAGCCATCGCATTGCACCATACCTGTGAATTGTAGACTTCCATCTGCGCAGAATATGCTCCGTAACTCGGATGGGGTATAGGGAACATCGTGCTTGTATTCCAGTTAAAAGGGCATAGAGTTGCACTGAATGTGATATAGGGAATACCGCCACCTCCAGAAGATGTAAAACCACCATCTCCGAAATACAGCAGATTTTTTGTCTTATGCCGGAAAGCAGAAACCATGTTGGTTCTATCTGCCGGAATTCCACTTCCGTTTACCGGCATTCCATTGGAATAGGTTATAATCTCATCTGTCGGCAAATTTTCTAATAATGCTGCATAAGAAGCATCTTCTCCCCAAAATTTTCCTCTTACATCCCCAAAAGGACCATTTAAAATCGGATCTGCTAAGTAGGGATCATTTAATTCTTCTTGATTTCCGGACAAAAGATAAACAAGACCGGCAACAGAAGTTATCCCTGAATGGGCTATACCTCCCTGCTGAATCTGTGTTATATTACTTACCCCAAAACAAGCGTTCATTATATTGGCCGCTGTTGTATAGAAAGGAGTTCCTCCATTTCCTTCGTTAAATACAAGTACAACGCCATTGCGATCCAAATACTGGGCAATGATCTCTGCAGTTTGAGGTTGTATATAAGTATCCTGGGTTATATAGAGAATGTCTACCGGATTTGTTCCCAACAAATTCGCTCTTAACGTGTTTTGTCCACCAACAGTATTGGGCATGTCATTGTTTAAAAATGCATTTATCAATTCAAAACCTTCTGTTTTGACAATACTGTCGTCATTAGGGCCAAAGTTGTTTGGAGATGTCAGAACTTTATTGGAACCGGTGTTGGGCAAAGCAATATTATATCCATATGGATCACCATTGCCTAACACGAAAACCTTCATCTTCCTTTGTATCGAATTAATGGTTGCCTCACAATAAGAACCCGAACTGCTGTTCGTTTTTATCCGCAATTTAAACGGGCCTTCATCCGCATTATGATTCAATGTTCCGCTACCAGCAAGCCAAACAAGTTCTGTTGTTGAGCTGAAAGTTCCCGTAGCACTGAAATGAATACCATGATCACCTTCCAAATCTTCTGTCTCTATCACATACTGCTGCCCTATTATAGTTTCGTCTTCCGCATTGAGCTGGACCCTGATACGATGTTGAGCAGGATCAAGGGTTCTCCCTTGCAGGTATATTCCCGAAACCATTGTAAGAGAACAATTCAGCGTATACTTAAAATTGACATACTTCTGTTCTACAAGAAGAGGTATGGAGAATGGTCCTGCTTTGACAAAAAGAGTGTCCTCAAGAAGCCGATTGGTCGTGTTTTCCGACTTTGTACTGATAATAAAGCGGCCATTGGGAAAATGATTGTTTATTCTAAAAGGAGACCCATCTCCCTTTCCCCATTCCAATGTCACCTCTGTATAAGGTAAATTTGTTTGATAAAAAATGGCTGCGCTTGATTTGTCATATCCAGAATCTAAAAGCACATTCTTTTGTTGCAACCCTAAATAATATTTACCTTGCACTTCTAAAATAGTAACGTGCTCCTCCCATAAAATCAAGTCATAGTCCATGTTCTCAATGGTCGGCTCCGATTGAAGAGCGGCTTCAGGTGTTGTGAAGCCCGGTCCTCTTACCGTATGAATATTGAACACGTAACGGTGGTTTCTCAGCACAGGCATGTAAGTCCGCTTCCCCGTCCCTACATCTTCCGTGGCAAAGTCGAGACGGTAATAGGTGACGGAAGAACTTCCTTTATAATAACCTCCAATAACAAGGCAATGCATATTATCATTTTTCGGAGTTGCAGGAAGCTCGACTTCCGGAATATATATTTCACGCACATATTGGTTCGCTCCTCCTTCATCCACCATTACATAATTCAATGGGGCATCATCTGCATACCTTTCCAGGCTTCCCGGAATATACGGCTGCAAATAAGATTCCATCGAACTATTCAACGGAGCGACATAACCTTTGTTGTAGGTGCGATAAACTTTCACTTCTTTCAACTTGAAGTAGTCCAGCCCTATCGCTGTTTCACTTAACGTTCCATTTTCTGTGGAAAAGTTCAATCCGACATCTATACGGGCAAGGGCCCTATATAAATTCACCACTTGTTCAGAGATGGTTTCATCAACTGTCAGCAAACCAGATTCTCCCCACATAGGGAAAGCAGTGTAATCATCATCATCCGCTTTCCAATTGCCAGAAACGGTGTATGTCAGTTCCTTTAGCACATCGTCTTTAAGCGAAACACCCGTCACAAATGAGACTGATGAAAGATCCTGATTTGCAACTAAAACCATACGGAATTGTTCGCCTGGTTGACTTTTTATCAATTTGACCGTGATTTTTGCTTTTGTCGCATCTCCCTCATCGTATGTTATCTTTCCGCTTACAGGAGCTTTGTATACATAAGTTTCACTTCCTGTTCCCACATCATGTTTGAAGACAAGAATGTTAAGCTTTTCAGGTTCTATCATCCGCTCGGCTTTATCATTCATCGCTCTTGTCGACGGGTCACCGGCTTCGGAAGATTGAAGGTCAGGAAGATTCAGAAGCAACTGTATATAGTAATCCCCGTTTTTTGATACCACGCTCTTCCCTGCAGATATCTCATCCTGCGCGCAGGAGCACAAGACAAACAGGATCAATGAGTAATAAAAAAATCTTGCCATCTTACAAACAATTAAATACAATTAAACATCACATATCAACAATAACGTTGTTGATGACCCACCCGTTGATTATTATAGTTGCCTGCATCCATGTATCTTGGTGTAAAAACAGCGTAATGGAATATTCATCTTGACGATCCAGATATTCTTGCAAACTCCAGCTTTTATGACTTTCCATCTCGGTCAAAGAGAAAAACCATGGAAGGTTTACGCTGACAATCTCTTCTCCTGTCTCTTTTGATATGATTCGCAAGCGTATATTGTCCGTTTCTTGTGTGCGAACCAGTATACGAGATGTATTGATCTCTGCAACTGCTGCACTTTGAAGTTCGTTAGGGTTTAGAGTTTCTGAAGGTTTAGGTGTAATATTCGCAGCATAATAAGGACGGTAGGAAATCGGTTCGTCAGGCAGGATACTATAATCATACTTTAGATAACCGTTGCCAATCCGATCTACTATCTCAATGATGTAACTATTTATATCAAGTTTTTCATTTGCTGCCGACGGCAAAAGTACTATTCGTATTTTGTTATTGATTTTCTTGAGCGGTATATGGATGGTTTGATCCAATTTTCCGGTCAGTTCTACGTCAACCGCACCAATAAGCAAGTTTCCCATTTCTTTGTTCTGTATACCTGAATTTCTTTTTACACAATAGTCAAGATCATCTAAAACGGATGTATTAACAGTCAGATCGGGTATTTGGAAGTCCGTTTCATTTCCTTTGCTTTTTGCCCAAACCGCAAACTTGTATTTTCCTATTTTCAGATCACGGATATTCATGGTGTAATCATTCGTGAGCTCTCCATCTCCGCTGGTCTGCTTCCTGACAAGTGTTCCTGTCTGATCGAACACATAAAGAGTGACAACATTCACCTGTTCCGCAAAAGCATTCGAAGACAAAATGTTGTAGCTGTAATCAAATCTCACATTGATCTCTTCATCTTCACATGACTCCCTGTCCTCACGAATACAGGAGAACAGCGTTACTACCAGAAGCAACACAAGCAATAGTGAATACTTTTCTTTATAATAATTCCGGTTCATGGCGAATATTTCTTAATAATTTTCTTTGTTTATTCTATTATATGTCCTTATACTCAAAAGCATAGTCATATAATCTTTATTGTGAGTGACAGCTTCTACAAGCTGCCTGTTAGCTATCGTAATATATTTACAAGGTTTATCAACCTTCACATTGTTGACCAGTGGTTGTTTTGCTTAAGTATAAGAAAAGAGAGCAGAGAGTAGAGGAAATAGTCCTCTACTCTTGGCACTTATTTTTGATTAGAAGTCAATACCGATGGTATTTAATACCCAATCATTAACAGTCACTGTCATCTTAATATAAGATTCATCCGTGTCAATAGGAGGATTACCCGGTTCTTCCGGTTCCTCAGGATCAACTCGACCACCTCCGGGTACATCGTCACCCAATGCAGTGATATTATCAATTTTCAAGTTGTAAACAGAGTTACGGAATACACCATAATAATTTTTTGTTCCATACAAATGATTTGTATTATCATTGTTACCTTTGATGAAATAAGTGTAGTACATGATACCATTTTCATATACTTTCACACCTTTGGCTCTTAGCTGAGGAATAGTGAGAGTAGAGATTGTAGAACCATAAGCAGTCTCTAAATCTGTAAGAGCTGTTGTACCACTATATATTTTTCCACTATAGGAATAAAAAGTACCTACCGGCCCCGTTGCGCTTTGTGCCTCCATTTTATATATAATACCCGTGGTTTCACCGCTGCCAGCTGTGGGTTTGTTGGTGTCATAGGTTAAAATTGTTGGACGATTTTCGGTAGTATAAACAGGAACATCTATTGCTTTAAAGGTCAATCCTGTAAGAGTTAAGTCCTTTATTTCTGCGATATCACCATTAATGTCTTTTGTAATTTCAGTATACTCGCTAATATTGTGGAAATATTGATCTTTAACCAGATCTGATGTTCCACCGGGATATAAAGGAGTCTGCAATGCTTCAGTTCCTAATGTAGTACCATTCGTATTTGTTGTTCCCCAAGCTTGTACCAAATTAAATTTTTTATTCACATTCAGCAATAGATAACCTTTAATATCAACTCCTGTAATGATGGCTGCTGGATCAGTAGTGATATTTACTGTCGGAGTAGAAGACTTAGGTACAATCTTAGCCGCAACACGATCAACATAAACTGTAACTGGAGCAGGTGCATTGACTGTGTTTGCAGAAGTTATCGTAACTTCCACTCCTGCATTAGTAGTAGCATCATGCTTTTGGTTTACCATTAAAAACGTTCCATTTTTATAACCATTTGTGGCATCTGCAGCGCTCACTACCGAAATCAGTTGTTGAATGTTGCTACCTGCAGTGAGTGTTAATCCTGTCGGTGCGTTTATCAAAGCATAAATACGATGCGTACCCATCGTTACCTTAAACGCATCAGTCTTACCTCCAGTGAGACTAAGTCCGGAAACAACTTCACTGATGACACCGGCATCATCAGTGATTACAGCCGTCACAGTAGAAATTGCATTTTCAGGCGTTGTTCCGGGTTCCCTACCTTCCGTACCGGCCTCGGTTCTTGTCGTAGTAGCATCTTTGATTGACAGACTTAGATAGCCCTTGATTTCTTTCCCGGAATCATTCCCGACATCATTGATTGTCTTGTCATCATCACTACATGCAGCCAGAGCTAACACCGCTAAGCCTGCAAAAAATAAATTCTTAATTTTCATAATTAAAAAAAATAAATAGTTTGTAAATAAAAACGTTTTTGTTATAATCGAATTTGTAATACTAATAATATCTCCTGCTTACCATAAATTCCCACACAAAATGATTTTGAATTATCCGAGTTTATACAGTGAGCGTATGACCTTTCCTGTCACATTATAGCCCACATTAGAAAGCCCAGCCCTTTGATTCATTTCGGTTACGTTCATCGGGCAATCTTTTGAGCCTTGCATTACATTCAGCAATTGAATTGCTATAGTCGTATTATAAGAAAACATATTTTTTCGTTTTAAGTTAATATATAGTTATTTGCTTCTGTGTCATTTTTTGTCATAAGTATCTTCCTGTTCAAAGGGACTGATTTATTATTTAAAAAGGTATGCAAGTACCGTAGCTTCATTCTCTCCTTTGATAGTATTTAAGCTTTTTATTGTCATTACGTTTTGCTTTCACCTCCTCCAGATTGCCTTCACTTTCACGACATCCTGCATCATAGGCCTTGATGAAACATTTTTCCGCCTGGTCCAAATCGCCTTCGAGCAAATGTAACACTCCTGAATTATTCATGATAGCAGCGGATTGACCTGCTTTTTGCAGGAATCGCCTAGCAGTAGCCAATTCACCATTCTGTATCAATGCCGCCGCCGCATTGTTGATAGCCACCGGATCGTTTGGATAATACTTGGGAATAACCTCTATGAGAATCCGATTAAATTCGCTACTTCCCACTTTCGAAGCCATTGCCAGACTATATAGTTCCAATTGAGAAAGATTATCCGGATTTCTCTGTAGTGCAACTTGTGCCTGCGACAGATCATAATCTTTTACGACATAGTCTATCTGGTATTCCACGCGTCTCAATTTTGGAAATATTTCCTTGAGCATCCATCGATAAGGAATTCCTCCATTCAGTTCCATCAAGGTCTTTTCTCTGCCATCAAACACATCAATGGTTTCAATAATGCGTAGCACCTGCTCTTTCTGCGGCATCTGGCTGGCTTTCACCAATTCCACAAGCCCGTCCCAGTCTTCGCCCACATGACTTACCTTGAACAGCTTACCCGGAACCTTAAACTTTTGAAGGATATAACTTTTCAATGCTTCGGCACGTGCCTTCGACAATCGGTCATTGGTGGCATACGTACCTTCGGGCGAAGCGTACCCTTCTATATAAACACCCTGTATTGTAGCGTCCGGATTCCTCATCATATCCCGTATTACATCATCTATCTTTAGCAATTCCTCCGAGTTACAGCGGTAGTTGGGAAGTATCACCGAACGTCCTACTTGAAAGTCAAGATATGCTTTTCCTTGCCGGTAACGCATTTTATCTTCCTTCGCCGGCGTGATGAAAGTAACCTTAGGTGCGACTTCATAAGGAGTGCGGATACTCACTTCGATTCTATCTTTCAACCGATAGCGCGTTGTGACCGTACTTGCTCTGTAACCTGTCACCTCCTCTTCCATAACCAGTGAGGCAAATTCCATCCACTGTTCGTAAGGAATCCGCAAACTCACCTTCAAAAGAGTATCGCTTGTCAAATGAGTCTTTACAAATTCTTGGGGCAACTTTTTTTTTCGTTGCATCACTTGTTTTCGATTGTTCCCTATAATGTTGATAGCAGGCAATGTCTTCACATTTTCTGTGCCTTCAAGTATGGGAGTGATCCGCAATCTCTCTCCTTTTTTCACAGCTCGGGGACTAATCCGGGCGTTGTATACAATCTGGAGTGTATTGTCTTGTTCTTTAAGTTCCAACAAATCAACATCAACTCGGCCTTGACCAACAACGGGTAAACAAAAAGATATCAAGAGAAAGAGGATAAACATTTTTTGTTTCAAATATGCTTTATATTTCAAGCTATTCATCATACTTACTCCTTATTTTATGACATAAATTAAAGAAACTCCCATTTTGGTAGGACCAAAATAATGTTTACTCTCATTTCCTACTTTTTTACCGCAGGTCCGACATGCATACTTTGTATGATCCAGATAAACATATCCAAATCCGAAAGTAGTTTCCAAGTTCCACCGATTGGACAGAATCCACTGATAACCATAGGAAAATCCCATTCCATAGCCATTTCCCTGATATCGAAAATCTTTTAATTTAGAAAAGATACCTAACGGCATCTTTATTCCTCCCACATTATAATTGACATATAAGAGATGGGCCCCCAGAAAATGTCCGTTAAAAGGTTCGTAAATCCAATAACGAAGCTCCGGTTGCACGGCAATATGCTTAAATTTCTTATTTTCACTGAATGTCCATGGATTATAGCTCCCCGAAACATCCAGAGTCAGATACGAAGACAAACGAAACTCTGCCCCAAGATTGAAAGTCATGGTTGCATCATATAGAAGATTGTTTTTTATCCCCCATGATGGAAAATTCCCAAATGCCAGATTCTTGTTGTTTTGTGCATAGGTGATTTGTACCAAAGTTGCACAAATTGCCCACAGAAATAATACTCTTTTCATTGGCTATCCTCTTTCTCTTTTATTATTTAGTGTCCGACATTCTATAAATATCTGACAAGTTGTTTTTTTACTTTTGTTTTTTTTTGCAAATAAGGGGTTTTTTTTTCAGTTATAACTTATACATTTATCCTATTTTTTTATACATCCTCCCCTGTCTGTATTTTTTTGGGATTTTTATTAAATTCCCGTTGGCAAAATTTATTAAAATGCTGTTGGGATGAAAAGCCGTATTCATCGGCTATTTGCACTATAGACTTATCTCCGAAACGCAGTTCGGCATAAATCAGTTTTGCTTTTTCTTTCGCCATCCAGCGTTGAGGTGTCTCGCCAAATGTATTCATAAACTTTCTTGAAAAACTTTTGGGAGTCATGTTCATTGATTCGGCAAGTTTAGACACTGTACTATACTTGCTATAATTGGCCTGTACACATTCTTGGAATGCCATATTCGGGCTTAGTATTAAGCTAAAAAAGAATTGCAACTCCTCATAAGAAAAGAAGGCTCTAAGTATGACCAGTAGTTCTTTTATTTTTATATCAATGTAATAGCGACAAATAAATTCATTTTTAATACTATAACATAGTCCATTTAAAAAAAACCACAACTGAGGAATTACTTTCAATATCTTGAGATCTTTTTCAAGATTACTTCTATCATAGCCATTTTTATAAAGTTGTTTTATGTTACAGTATTCACCAATAACACCTCCTCCCGGCAGGCGAACAAACAAAACAACACACTGGTTTAATGCTATTATTTCATACTGGCCGTTGGAAGGGATCAGAAAAAATTCACCTTTTTGCACTCTTTTCTCTGAAAAGTTATTGTATTTGAACTTCAAACGTCCTTTCAGTACAAAGATAATTTTACTCTTTTTAGGTAATATTTTTTTTCTCACTCCGAGATCGAGATTGTAAATATCTACATCAGTACTTTTTTCACATTCATTAGAAAAGCAGCCAACAGGTCGCTGAAGATTTGTAAGTTTCATAACAAATTGGTATTTTTTTATGTTAGTATCTATTTTACAAAAAGCATTTATTACATTTCCCCGATTTCACAGAAAAACATTGTATACATAACCTTTTTATTTTTATCAATCATTTGTTTGTAATTACACTATCACAATCCATCACTCATACAGCATACAAACTTAGCAAGTGACATTTTTTTCTTTTACTAAAATAGGCTTTACAATAGTCCACCTATGACTTTGCAGCAATTATGCAAAAGAGCGAGAACAAGAAGCCCTTAACATCGCATTCATCACACTTGTGCCAGCCTCCCCAAAATGGGAAAATCAAAAGAATCAAGATATTTGCGCGTCATCTTTTCGGAAGAATGCCCAAACCTCTTGCAGATGACAGAAAGAGAAAGAAGTTCATTCTTGCAAATTGTCGCCCACGAATGGCGTGCAACATGCGTGGAAAGGAGTTTAGAAACACCAGCCATCAACACTAGTTTCTTCAGACGCCGGTTCTGAGTACGCATTGCACTTTCATAAAGAAGACGTTCATTACCACCAGAACTATCTATAATGGGGAACAGGTTGTCTGAGTTTCCCATATCACAAGCAAAGCTGTCAATCACACACTGCATACCTTCATTGATAAAAATACAAATCTGCTTACCAGACTTTTTACGATAATAATGAAGAATGCCATCATTGATATGGGATTTCTTAAGGTAGGCAAGATCAACAAAACACATACCTTGCGCATAAAGGCAGAAAAAAAAGCACCAACTGAAGTAAGGGTTACAAATACTATTGTACGCAGCACTACCAGAACGATAAAGACGAAAAAAAAGTTTAATGCTAACATTTTTCAACGTATTAGCATAGGAAGCGGTAAGCGCACGACACCTGGTTTCTTCAACACCTGTAAAAACATCCGCAAAGGGGGAAACACCTGCAGCAACAATACGCCAGCTCTCTAAGGCACAGTTATATATAACACTAAGATTACGCATATAGCAGCTCACGGTTTTAAGCTTAAGCCCATAAATAATACGAAGGGCCAGATTTCCCGGATGCCTGCCTGTTCTCATGAACGGGCGAAATACAATTTTAAATATTATCATATTCACTATTCTTTAAATGGCAACTGCTAATTTAAATTTCTTTCAATGCAAAAGGCAACTACTACAAAAAAGAAATACATGGATACAATTCAATCAGATGATATTACATCAAAGAGGTACCTTATTGTACGTGTCATGACGAGACATATCAACAAGCCAAGACCAGATCTCTACGTTTATGAGTTGAGCTTTACAAAACGATTGAAAATTTCATGTTGCTGTTCATCAGGAATCTCCCCTACCAGTATACCAGTATCCATTACACAGAAACGTGCCTGACTGTCATTTATAAAGAATATGAAAGAGTAATCAAGCCTTTGGTAGAAATTTCAATGCGTTATTTGTAAATTTGGAAAGCGTCTATATAATCCAATTCTTATCAGCTTCAATCACTATTTGTGGGGCTGTTTCATCAAAACGCAGTTCTACAGCCGCATTCTGTTTTTTATGTAAACAGATTCCCGACAAAGCCGTGACACATCCACAGGTGCGGTCGTGAATTCTATCGCACCGGATTCTACATGTATGTCGAAAAAAATTATGAAGAAAAAACAAACAATAGAAATAAGCTGTATAGTTCAAATCAGAATATGCTCTATTATGTAGATATAATGTTGATGATAAAATATAAGACAGCAAGCATCATTAGGCTTTTTTCGGTGGTTATTCACAGACAGTTGCATACCTCCCGATTTAAACATCTTCCCTATTATCATAACATAATTTTTCAAGATTTTAAATGAAGCAACCCTATATCTAAAATTTGAAAAGTGCCCCCGCGTACACTCACTTATTTGTGAGTCGGACGTTTCACGCCCAAACCTATTGCTTCTAGAAGTAGACCTTTGGGGTTTAGGGCTAAATACGTAACCATGTGATGAAACACAAAATTGAGTATCCAGAGTTATGCTCACAACCTCCTCCTGCAACTCCTGCCCCCTCATATCAGATTCCTCTTGAAGTACCAACATCAAGAAAGCACCAAATAATATGTTCAATATATGTTTCATCATAATCATTGCAATAATAGTAATAATTCCCAAGAGGAATACTCAAACCATAGAAATTAACTTTTGATTAACATTCGCAATTTACCCGTTCGGAACAAATGAATTAAATCTTACGAGAAAACGTAAATTCATTTAAACATACACGGTCCCATTCAAAGAAAACAAAAAAAACGATATATAAGTTCATTAGAGAAAAACTTTTTTTTGTTGAAAAGAATAATCAAGCATTCTATAGCTACTCACCACTTGTAAAATGTCAGATATTCAACGACAAACAGTCTGGTTATAAAAACTATATTTATAATAGCGAAAATCAGCTTAGACATAACATTTTTGACGCACAGATAGGCTTGCCGCTTTTCTATGCCACATCGGATTAGGTTGTGTATGCGCGTTCGCGCTCGCTTCCATGATTTCCTGATGCACATTCGTAGACGGCGGCGTAGCCATTGGTCTACTTCCACGACTTTATTGCCCATGTCGGCGAGGTTATAGTATTCCGTCCATCCACGCAGGTATTCCATTAGGATGGTTTGCGCTTTGCGTACCCCATGCCGTTGCTTCGGGAAGTCAGCGACTTGAGTTTGCGGCGCAGTTTGACTTCGCTCTTCTGATGCAGTTGCAGGCGGCATTTGCCGTTACGCACATAGAAGCCGTAGCCGAGGAATTTCAATCTGCCGATGTAGGCACATTCGGTCTTTTCGCGGCTGACCTTGAGTTTCAGCGTTACCTCTATGAACTTGGTGATGCTCCCTTTGATGCGTTCTGCGGCTCGGTGGCTCTTGCTAAAGATTAAGCCGTCATCGGCGTAGCGCACAAAGGGGTGGCCTCGCCTTTCGAGCTCCTTGTCAAGTTCGTTGAGCAGGATGTTGACGAACAGCGGACTCAGCGGACCGCCTTATGTACAGCGTTTAGTTATGCACAGTGTTTGTTTTACCTTATTCATTATCAGTAATATGTTATCAAAACACTGCGCATAATATTTCCATATTTCATTCTATTTTACAATCTTGTCCATATTCACCAAATTGTAAAGTAATTATAAAAAAAACACCATTAAGAGAATTGATAAGTCTTCTAGAACAGGAACTTGTCCGTATGCATTACAAGGAAACGACTTTGAAGTATTATCGTGTTAATTGGGCACGGCTTGTCCGCTACTTTGAGAGTCGTAATGAAGAATTCTATTCTGAGACCGTTGCAATGGAGTATGTAGATGAGAAGTGTGACTTTTTTACAAAGGAGAAAGCTGGTCTGCTGACACAAAGTAATACTTATCTGTTCAGAATAGTCCGTATGATTGGAGATTTTCAATTATATGGTACAGTTTCAAGACGTTACATGAGAAGACTTTCCCGTGTAAATAAGCCGGAACATAAAAAGTTCCTAGATGCGTTTAATACTCATTGCAAATCATGTGATTATTCAGTTTCAACAGTTAAAAGCTATTGTCGTACAACGGAAAACTTCCTGTCGTTTTTGGAAGCAAGAGGCAGTTGTGTGCTATATATCAGTCCGACATGCCTGACGGATTATGTAAAAACCTTAATGGGCTACAGCTATAAGATGGTTGAATTTACACTTTGTGGTGTCAGGTCATTCCTACGTTTCCTGTATTCAGAACAGATAATCGAAAAAGACATCTCAGTATGTCTGCCATGTATCAAATCCCGTAAGCAGGCACGCATACCTTCTGTTTGGAGACATGAAGACTTGCAAAAACGGTTGAACTCGATAGCCCGTGGAAATCCGGCAGGAAAGCGGGACTATGCCATTATATTGCTTGTGACACGTTTGGGATTAAGAAGCGTCGATGTCAAAAATTTGATGCTCTCTGACATCAAATGGGGTGAAAACAATATCGAATTCATACAATCCAAAACAAATGAGCTTGTATCACTACCCCTGCTCAGAGATGTAGGCTGGGCAATCATTGATTATTTGAAAAACGGTCGCCCGTTCAGTGAACATGCTAATGTTTTCCTACGGCACATAGCTCCCATATTACCATTTTCCGATGATGACCACCTGCATCAAATCATTGTAAAGTACATGCGCCTGGCAAAGCTTTCCATATCGGGAAAGAAAAAAGTCGGTATGCATTCACTACGCCATACGCTGGCGACGACTTTACTGGAGCAGCATACCCCCTTACAGGAGATAGCGGATATTTTAGGGCATCAAGACGTGGACTCGACCGCTGTTTACTTGAAAAGCAGCTTGTCATTGTTACGCGAGTGTACATTAAATCCTCAAGAGTTTTGAATGAATATATGTCTACCTTTTCTAATTATATCCATGGATTGATCTGTCAAAAGCAATCCATCGGTTATAAATACTTATCAGAAGCTGCGGTCCTAAAGCGTTTTGACACATTTTGCCATAAGAACTATCCTGATGCTCAAGTCTTGGATAAGGATATTGTCCTCCATTGGAGCAAGCGGCGTACAGGAGAGCATCCCGCCACTTTACAAGGTCGTGTGACTCCAGTACGTGAACTTGCCTGATATATGATAAGGAACGGGCAGTCTGCCTTTATACTCCCTAAGGGTATGCTTCCAAAAATCCCCCGTTACCTGCCATATATTTACAGTGATGGTGAAATCAGAAAAATATTCTCCTATATCGACCATTGCCACTATCATATAGAAGTTCCATATCGTCATTATGTGATGCCAGTATTCTTCAGATTGCTTTATTGCTGTGGTTTGCGCGTATCGGAAGCCCGGCTGCTGAAAGTTGGAGATGTTGATTTGGTACGTGGGGTGATAATACTGACAAATACCAAATTAGGAAAGCACAGACAGATTCCATTATCCGTTAGATTACATGAAAGGTTTATCTCTTTTCATCAGACGGTTCATTTCTATTCTTCCCCTGACGATTGGCTCTTCCCCGGTTATAATAACAAACCGATGAGCGTGGGAAACATTGAGAAGAATCACCGTAAGTTCTTATGGCAGGCAGGTATATCACACCCCGGACGAGCCAAGCCCGGAGAACGTGGTGCTCCATGTGTGCATAGCTGGCGTCACACTTTTGCTGTCCATTGTCTGAGAAAATGGATACGGGAAGGAAAGAATATAAATGCATATATGCCTGTTTTGCAGGCGTATATGGGACATGCTTCTTATAGTGACACAGCATACTACCTGCATTTGACCACAGATTTGTTCCCGGATGTAACAGATAAATTGGAGCAGGAACTGGGATATGTCATACCAACGTTTTCTTCGATTAATATTAATAGTAAAAGAGATGAAAAAGATTACTGATTTAGCCCGTCATCTGAGCGGCTTCTTTACCGAATACTTACCTGCCACCCGTAATCTAAGCCGGAATACAATAAAAGCCTACAGGGACACATTCCGCCTTCTTTTGGTCTTTTTCCGTGAAGTTCATACCATACCACCGGAAAAGTTGATTATAAAAAAAATGAATAACAAATTGATAATACAGTATTTGGACTGGCTTCAGAAAGAACGGAAATGTACAAACTCAACCAGGAATCAACCTCTAGCTGCAATCCATACCTTTTTCCGTTATCTCCAGTTACAAGAACCGGAAAAGTTAATGTTATGTCAGAAAATACTAACCATACCATTTAAAAAATCCCAAAAGGCAACCATAATACATCTTACCGTCGAACAGACAAGGCAATTATTGGAACAGCCGGATATACAAAAAAAAAACGGAAGAAGGGATATGGTATTGATGAGTGTTTTATATGATACCGGAGCAAGAGTACAGGAAATATGCGATCTTCGTGTTCGGGATGTCCGGCTGGAATCCCCGGCACTGGTTATTCTTACAGGAAAAGGTTGTAAATCGAGACAAGTTCCCCTTCTGGGGAACACAGTAAATTTATTGCAAAATTACATGGAAGAATTTGGCTTATGCAGGAATGGAAAACAAGATATGCCACTCTTTCATAACCAAAGATATACAGCTTTGACCAGAGGTGGAATAACTCACATCCTGCAAAAGTATGCTATGAGAATTAAGGATATGCCGAAAAAAATTACACCACACATACTTCGGCACAGTAAAGCCGTACACCTGTTGCAGGCCGGAATTAGTATTATCATAATCCGTGATATCCTAGGACATGTGTCAGTACAGACAACAGAGATATATGCCAAAGTAGAAATGGAAACTAAACATAATGTTTTAGAAAAAGCATAGCCGGATATAGTTTCGGAAAATATGCCGGATTGGAATCTGAATGAAAATCTTCTGGATTTTCTTGAGAACCTATAAATATTATGCGCAGTGTTTTGATAACATATTACTGATAATGAATAAGGTAAAACAAACACTGTGCATAACTAAACGCTGTACATAAGGCGGTTTATGCACAATGTTGCATAAACCGCCTTGCGGCGTTCCCTCTCGGGTCCGTTCCACCTCGCTGCCTATCATTACCCCTGCGTTGAGATAGCGATGGATGAGGGAGATTACCGCATCGTCCTTGAGTGTCCGTTGCAGTATCTCTATCAGCTTGGCATGGTTGACGGTATCAAAGAAGCGTTCAAGGTCTATGTCCACTGCATAGCGGTAGCCTTGATTTACTATCTCTGTCACTTGGACCAATACTTGCTTCGCCCCATGGTTGGGGCGGAAGCCGTAACCCCCTTGACTGAACTGTCGTTCATAGATTGGGATCAGCACTTGGGCGATTGTCTGCTGTATCATGCGGTCTACAACCGTGGGTATCCCCAACAGGCATTTCTTCCCGTTATCCTTGAGTATTTCCACTCTGCGGACGGGGTTCGGACTATATGTCCGTTGGCGTATACTCTCCGCTAGTTCTTCCTTGTGCTCCAATAGGTAGCCGAGCAGTCGGTCGCAGTCCATGCTGTCAACACCTGCCGCCCCTCCGTTGCGTTTCACTTGTAGATACGCGCGATTAAGATTGGCAGGTGACAGTACGGCCTCCAACAGAGAGGATCTTTTAGGTTGTTCCGTTGTGAGATAGCCATCCTCCACGCGCATGTAAGTCTGCCCCCCACATAGCTTTCGGCTTCCGGCCTATCTTTTTGTGGGTGGCTATCACTCTGTGTTGATATTTTCTGCATTCCTCCTTTCATGCGATAGCGTTTGTGGTTATTCACTTCGGTTGGGTTCAGTCCTTCCCTGCCGCTATCTTCGGCAGGTACTATGACCTTGGCTGACTTCTCACGGCAAGCTTTACTCCACGGCTTTGAGTAACTGGGTCGCAACCGTGTCCGTGAGACCTCCCCGATTAAGTGCATAATCTTTCACACTTATGCCTGCTTGATTTACGCCTCTCTCTCCGAATAGCTATCGGGCTTTGACTTTCATAGCAGTCTCACCCACGAGCTTGCGCCTTGGTATCAAGTTTCTGTACGTCAGGCCAGTGCTTTGCCGCCGCCTTCCTTCACACCTAACGTCGCCGTTAGCAGCTTGGCTTTAGCTGTACGCTTACCGCTATTAGGCCGCGTTAGGGACTTGCACCCATTAGATTATGCCCATGTCGGGCGAACTATAGAAAACAAGGGTTACCAAAAAATGACAACCCTTGTTTATTTTTTCTTTTTCAAAATCGAATCTGTCAAAAGTTTGATTATATCAGTCCTTTTTCAAATCAAAATAAAGCAAACGGGTTTTCAAAGGCTCATCTTGCAAAATGTCACAATATTGCTTTTCTATCTCCTCTGTCTTGTATAGGGAAATAAAGCCGTTTCTTTCGTAATACCGAAGCACCTTTTCCTCGTTATACGCATCCACCACGATAAAACGGCATCCCGTCTTGTTATCTTCATGGCGAAACCAGCCTTTCATAAAAGCCATCAACTGCCGTTCTACATGACTCGGTGTGCCCTGATATTCTCGGTTTACCCCCAACCTGCCTATCAGGACAGCCGGATAACTGCACCCTCGCTTTGGGTTTACGATGTTGCGTTGCAGACGGTTTTTGTCATTGGGGGATATTAGTTTGGTCTTAATACTGTCATTAGCTAACGTGAGCAACACTACAATGCGGTGTGGTGCTTCAATCGTCACCCAACAGTAAGTTTTCCTCAAAAGTTCGTCCGCATATAAATCGGCATCATTGAGGAAAAACCATCAAGGTCATCCTCGCCAAAGTAAAAGGGAGGCAATTATCCCGTACTTCCTTGTTATAGGCAAGCATGCCATAATCATCGTACAGAGAAATCCCGCTCACTGTTAATCGAATCGAAATGAACGGGATTTTTCCAATACTTTCTGTAACCGTTTCTTGGCCGTCACAGACAGTCTTGGGGTTGTTTTTGACACATTTTTGTCCACACTACGCACGAAATTTTCTGCCGTAGCACCCTCCAAAACCGGAATATTCTTGATTGTTATGGCCATAGTTATAAATTTTATGCAAAAAACGACTTTATCACAATACAACCAAAATGCGTGCGGAATTTAACCGTAACAAGATGAACCATGTCCCATATCAGCATTTGAAAAAGACTCTGTAATCTGGTTTACCGCCTCTATCTTGGTTTCCATTACCACATCGGCATATACCTGTGTTGAGCGTATATTGGTATGACCAAGTAGCTTGCCAACCGTATAAAGGTCGCTCCCGGCTGCCAAAGACAGCGTGGCGAACGAGTGGCGGGCGGTGTGGAAGCTGACGTTCTTTTCTATTCCAGCAGCAACGACAGACTTTTAAGGCATTTGTCGCAGGCACTTAGACACGCCATATCGAATACCTTTTGTCCCGGTTTGCAGCCGTTTCTATCCGGCAACCATTTCAACGCCGATTGGTTCAGTGATATTGTTACCTGTTTCCCTGTCTTTTGTATCACATGGATTGAAACCACCAGCCCGCTATCGACTTGCTTTGTATTCCGCCATGCCAGCATACAGACATCGCTGTACCGCAGCCCAGTAAAACAGCAGAACAAGAACGCCCGCTTGGTCGTTTCGTTGGTGGCTGGAGCAACGGCAAGCGCAAGCAATTCTCCTTTTGTAAGGTAATCCCTTTCGGACTGGATTTTGGCGATTCGCTCGTGTTTACCCAAAGCATAGAAAGGGGTACTATTCATTACCCCTCATTTACTGCCGAATTGAGCATACGCACCAGTATTGTCTAATGAAGATGCAACGTGCGTTGCAACATCTCTTTCGGGTTATCCGGCGATTTCATGTTTCGGTAGGTGTTTTGCATGAAGTCGAGCAGCCCGGTAATGAATTTCTTGTCGATTTTCGACATCTGATAGCGAGGTCGGTGACGGTACTGCAAATATTCCTTTATTATATTGACCGTGGAACAATAATTGTGATAGGTCGATTGGGAGTAAGACGGGTTGCGTCTAATTCCCTCTATATAATCGTTAAACCAGTCGGCAAAATCCGTTTGGTTAATTGGATTGGCTCACCACCCTCTGTTTTTATTTCGTCCCCGTCAATGCCAAGCAGCCGTTTTGATTTTATCTCGTTCTCCTTTGCCATAGATGCCTCGTTAAACCGTTTTGCATCGGACGCATCGTCCGGTACGAGGAACAAATTAGGGTACTCGCTCCACCTTTTCCCCTTTTCATAAAAATCAAGGTATATCGAGCGGCTTCCCGTTTTCAATGTTTTTGTACGTATCGTTATTTTCATTCGTTTCCCTCTGTTTATAGTTATTTTGAAAAGAAAGCAGTGATTTTAACAGATTCTTCGGTTTTATATCTATCTTTGTATGCTATGTTGAATTATTGTATCTGAATAATAAAATCAGTCACATCAGCAAGAATTAAAATAAATAGAAAAAACTTTGATTAACAATATAAAGCATTATAAAATGAAAATATTCATAACATTTTTTATCCTATTTTTATGTACAACAATAGGAGTAGTCGCCCAAACAAATCCAAGCAGCCACCAAACCCAGAAAGATTCTGTTTTAAATAGAGTAGATAGTCTCGTTCAAATAACTAATGCTTGGTTAGAACAAATAGAACTTGACTTTTCTCTGAAGCAACGTTACAAATTATACCAAACAGAAAACATATATACCCTGCTCCAGTTAGATTCTAAAACAGGAATGATAGAGCAGGTTCAATGGTCTTTAGATTCAGAGAACGAAGGTAGTGTAACTATAAATGATGATGACCTGAATTTTGGATTCGGTTATGGTTCAGGTAGTTTTGAGCTATATCCCACAAAGAATATGTACCAGTTCATTCTACTTGATAAAACAAATGGAAGAAAATGGCATGTTCAATGGGGAATGAAAACGAAAGAGCGTTGGATTAGAAGAATTTATTAGCATTTTTACAAAAGCGAAATATAAAAATTAGAAGCATATATCAATTTGAAAATGAGCTATGACCGGATAAGAGTTATACAAATATATCCATCAAAACGAGCCATAGTAGTATGAACGGATCGAAGTGCGAAAGGTGACTATTTGACCACAACAAATAGACAAGTTTCAGAGATTGGATTACCTTTTCGATACTGCCAAGCGGCATATTGAAGGTGGCATCAGCATTGGCGAAGCCAAACTGTTGGTAGATTTCTTCTATAAATCAACTTCGAATAGAAAGATTATAGAGTATGATATCACAAAAAAAAGATACAGTGTTAACACGTACCATCGAAATCGATTTTTCTATACTTTTGTATATTATGCAGGAATTGCATCTCTAAATAACAAATAAATCATGCTAATACATAACAGTACATTGATTGCAGAATGCTCAGCTTACGATTTCAAAGAAATATTGGAACGTAAAAAAGTGAAGTCCTGACTTAAATCCGTGTCGGCTTTTGCCAATACGGACGGTGGCAGCTTGTTCTATGGAGTGAACGATGACGGAGTGATTGTAGGCTTGGAAAATCCGCAAGCCGATGCCGACTTTATCTGTGAAATGATAAAGGCAAGACTCGGCCCTGTACCGGAAGTACAACTTATTCCGATAGAACATGAAGGACATACCCTACTTGAAGTGAAAGTAAAGACAGGAATGCTAACACCGTATTATTATTACCAAGACGGAACACGCACCGCCTATACAAGGGTGGGTAACGAAAGTGTAGAATGTAATTCCCAACAATTACTTTCATTGGTATTGAAGGGCACGCACATGACTTAGGATTCACTTTCTACTCCAGTAGATGCCAGCAAACATTCTTTCGTCATCCTTACCAATACATTTCGAGAGCAAACCCATCAAGAATGGAATGACAAATATTTGGAATCATTCGGTTTGGTCACATCAGACGGCAAACTTACCAATGCCGGATTGCTATTTGTGGATAATTGCACCGTATTCCAATCACGCCTATTCTGTACTCGTTGGACTGGGTTGTATAAGGATGATGCCATCAGTTCCGTAGAGCATCGGGCAAACCTTGTGTTACTTTTAAAATATGGAATGGACTTCATCAAAAACTATACAATGAGTGGCTGGGTAAAGATGCCCGATTATCGTCTCAATCTTCCCGACTATTCCGCCCGTGCAATCTTTGAAGGATTAGTAAATCACCTAATCCATAGAGATTACACCGTAATGGGTGGTGAAGTGCATATTGACATCTATGATGACCGTATAGAATTGGTATCACCGGGCGCAATGCTTGACGGTACGCAAATTCAGGACAGAGACATATACAGCGTTCCTTCTTTACGCCGCAATCCTGTCATTGCCGACATGTTTACTCAACTTGACTATATGGAAAAACGTGGTTCCGGTCTGCGCAAGATGCGTGAATTGACAGAGAAACTACCAAACTTCCAGCTTAGCAAAGAGCCATATTATAAAACAGAAGCGACCTCATTCTTCACAACCTTTTATTATCAGAATTGGAGTGAGAATGGCAGAATATCTGTGGAAGAAGTAGCTAATAGAGTAAACACTACTCTTGAAAAGTACGCTGTAGATGAAGATAAGTTCGGAGAAAATGTAAAAAGTGCGGTGAAAACCTTCGGTGATTTACAAAAATCTTCGGTGAAACAAAAACGGTTAGGACGAACAGCACAAAGCATTCTTGATCTTGTGATTTCTGACGGTTCTATATCTCAAGACAAAATGGCAGAGAAAATAGGAGTCAGCAAACGTGCCATTGAAATGCAAATTGCAAATCTAAAAGCCAAAGGACTGCTTGTCAGAGAAGGAGCAGACCATGGTGGCTATTGGCGCATTGTAATTAATCCTCAAAACTAAAAATAAGTATATGGGAATACCTTTCGAACCATCCAGAGCCATAATTGCCGTCCATTTATCGCTTTTTATCTGCTTCATTGCTGCAGATAAATCATAAAACACGAATAGTACATTAATTTAATTAATATTAAAGATGATTTGATTGTCATCATTGGGGCAAAATTATAGATTGACATATTATTGAAAGAAGAACAGACTACATCAAAACTTTCTCAAAAGCTTATTTTAGCTACTTCAACACTTTCTCATGCGATTTATAACTAATTAATTTACTGTACTATAAGTATTTTTTAGATACACATCTTCTAAAATTACCTGATTGCTAACAGAATATAGTTTTTGGCTAAATTTAGAAGAACAGACATAACTTCTCTTTCTGAAAAACATGTGATTTAAGCTATTCAGGCTAAAATTGAATGTTCTTCCTAACAAACTTTTTGGTGAAGTAACACAATAGTGGTGCTATCATTCTTACCAAATGTATAAGAATAAAAGAAAAATGTACAAAAATACAACCGGATGTAAAGATTGCCCCTAAAATGAGCAGATGGGAGGTAATACTTTAGAGTTATTATAAGTCAAGCGACCATAACTTTCAATCTGGTATTTTTGTTCCGACATATCCAACATATACCTTCTTATTGGCAGGATCATGGTAAAAGTGTATCCTGCCGGCACCGGGCGTATAACGCAAGTGCCATGAACACAAAAACCTTACTCCCTCCTCAAAACTGAAAGTCAATTCATTTTCTAAGTTATTCAATCTCGTATCGGATTCAGGAGACGCTAAACAATTAAAATCAAACTTGGAACAAGTCCTGTCAAACACCTTGGCAATGCGTTGTAACTCTCCAAGACGATAATAGATTTGTGATATAGTATCCTCATCTTTTATTCCTTTCATCTGGGCATGGGCTGTTTTAGAAAATATCAGATTGGGAAAATGCTCGTCAAGTATAGCCACAAGAATTTTACCTGACCTTGGTAGACTTCTTAGAGAGGTAAGAAAATCCCGATGTACTTCTGTATGACTAAGAGAAGCTATATGTTTGCATGCAGTAGTAGTTTCATATTCTACGGATTCATCATCTAACCGGGTAAGTTTCACATTATATTTGGTCCTTTCCCACTTTTCAGGATGAAGACTTAATGCAACCGTGTTCTCCAGTTCTTCGGAAGCCCATCCCAATCCTTTACACTCCAAAGATTCATGCCCCATATAAAGAACAAGATACTTGTCAACAAGCTCATCATCCGGTTCCAGCGTTTCCATCCGGTTAATGAGAACACTCTTCATGTCATCATCAACAATACCCTTGTCATTCAACATCCTCAGATAAGTCTCCCTACCTAATAAGCACTTGTTATCAATTTGATTACTCCGCTTGATATTTTTAATTCCAAATTCATCCAGGGATTTCAAACACTCGATAAAAGCTGTCAACCCCTTTTTGACTTCCTCACGATCAGAATATGGCGTAAATGACAATTCATTAAAATATGCATTCATCAGTCAATCAATTTAATGAGAATATCATCCCATGTATCGAAGAAATATTCCGGGCGTTTGGTCAGTTTTCCGTTATCTTTGATTTGTATTTCATCTGTGAAAGTTATATTTGTGCCGGAAGAAATATCATGTTGGACAAATATAAGATTGATATCCTTTTCTCCAAGGATACCTTTCTTACGCGCAAGACGCAGGCTATTAAGAATATGGTCGCTATGAGACTCTACAATAACTTGTACCCCATTCTCAACCGCTTGTGCTATCATCATACCTATCTCTACTTGCGCTGCCGGATGAAGATGTGCTTCAGGATTCTCTACAATAATAAGATCCCCCTTTTGTGCTTGCAGCAGTGCAACTACAATAGGAAGTACAAATGTCATTCCAAAACCAACCTGCAATGCGGAAAAATTTTTCCCCATACTTCCTTCAAACTTATATTCCAGTTTGAACTTAGAATCACTGATACTGTTGGATATGGTTTTCATTGGCAATGCCATTATCTGCGACATCCATGCATTTACATTTTCAGTCAGCTGGTCGGCTCCTTGGGGAAGTTTGCTGTTCTTCATGCCCGGCAACCCTATTTTTTGGTTGGCATTGGCAGCATTGTTCAAATATGCAGGAGTTAGCTCACCTTGAACGCCTAATCTGGTATTAAAATTACGTTTATATTTTTTCTCATATTCGCCCCTTGGTCCTAACCTCTCAGCACTTAAAAAGATAAAGCTTGGACGGAATAATGATAAATCTTCCAAAGATCCGGTACTGGAAAATGAAAATGGCAATTCTATCGCGTTAGCTATGGACGCATCCAACTCCCAACAATAATCATTCAGTTTATTGCCTTCCAAGGAATTTTCATCTACGATATCTATTGATACTTTCCTGTCGTTGGCCTTAAAGTAACATAAACTTTCGGCAGTCTCTAAATCCACTAAATCTCCAGTTAGTGAAATGGGATGACCGGTAGTAAGGTTCTTAATGTTATAGTTATCTTTCAAAAGCAATAAAGACTGTATTATGCTAGACTTCCCCATGCCATTGATACCGGTTATCAAGGTCAGAGGAGCTATATTGAAAGTCTCTTCTTCAAATGCTTTGAAGTTTTTTAATGTCAGTTTCTTAATCATTGAAATGCATATTTACTTAATAAATTCCTGAAAGTAGAGAAATAAGGAAAACCTATTTTAGAAGAGCTATTAGAATAAATTTCAATGAATTCTTCTAAAAAGCGCACCTTTTTAGAAAGTAAGTTCTGAAAATCATGGTCATTAAGCTCAGCCAGACAACACATACACATATCATAAATATCTTTATTCCACATTTTGCTCCATTTTATATACAATACACTCTTCTGCGGTTTTCTAAAAAGATACTCGTCAAATAATCGGATGGCACGATATAATGTTTCTTCAAATTGTTTCTCTATACGTTGATATTTAGAATCGCTAATATCTTCCAAAAAAGTCATTGCGCGAATCAACGCTTCTTCAACGCTTTTCATATTGCTATCATAACAACTATTGAAGGCAACAAAGTGAGTAGCGTACTCAAGATCCTCCAACTTTCCATGAAAAACCCTGTTCGCACTGAGCTCCACAAACAACGGCAATTCAGACAATCGTATTATAAAAGACACTGATCTTCTATTAAAAAAAAGACACCGGATATCTTGATTTGATAAACGTTCGCCCGTCTCATTTATTCGGTGAAAAATATTATACCGGATATGGGGAGGTGTACCGGGGTTAATTACATAAGATACTATTTCCGTCTCTAGAAAGCGTGCTTGTAAATAACCGGGTAAGTCTTTAAAATACCTGTTAGAACACTGATCAGAAAGATATTCTAAATATTCCAGACGAAAAGCATTATTCACAAACTCGTATATAACCGATAATCTATGAAAACCATCAATTACTTTCCAAGGAACATCGTTGCCATCAAAGTAGAATATCTGGGTAGGTAATTTTAGAAGCAATGATTCAATAAACAGACTTTCTTGCTTTCTTGACCAGGATCTTTTTATGAGCGGAGGTCTTTCGTCAAGAAATAAGTCAATCTTATGATCATGTATCATATTGAGTATTTGCCCCAATCTGAAATGCTGTAACCTAACATCTATACTATTAGGATCAAATTGACTATGATGATTATATCTGATCATTACGAAAATAATTATTGCTTTATACTGCAAATATACAACATTTCTATTACTATTAAGGCTACAGCATTTTTTTTAAAACAATCTTTTTATTGTTTAGATGACATTATTATCATTTGTTACAGGCTTAATATTGAATACTTAGAAAAAACATGATTAAGATGAGTCGAGTATGCAGAAGAACCGGATGGCATTTTCAGATGAATAATAAACAAGTGAACAGTAATTAAAGAAACACAACTAACGAACAATCATACAGTACTAAAATGTTTTTTTCTTTCCTTTGAAAAAGGTATAAATATTCTTCTCATCATCTAATAAATTTTGTATTTAATATTAAAATGGAAATCAAGACAGAGCCTCGTGTAAGTTCTGTCTTTTCCATTCTATAAGCCATACAGATGTACTATTGATATCCCCTGAAGCAGCTAACAAGAAAAAAAGGGAAGGTAGCAAAGAAAACTCTTTCAGACATTCCACCACCCTCCCCGATTTCAATTACTATTATTTCATATTACCCATTTTTTATAAAATAGCACTTACTTCCATTATACCATATTTCAAACCCCTTCGATTTAAGTTGTTCCATGATAGGAACCGGCTCAAACGGTGCAGTAAGTTCCATGATTTCACCCTCCTTAAGCACTTTGGATAAGCGAATAATCTCCGCCATTGGACTTGCACCCATATCTATCATGGGACACGCATCATAACGGATCGTTATCTTACTTTCGTCAAACCATCCGGGAGTAATATCCATATTCTCATTAAGCTGTTCTTCCATCTCCATCATTTCACCCGATGATAGCCCCACAGCTTTTCGTAAAGCCTGAACCATCCGTGCAGGTGAAATTCCTGCTATTTTTGCAGCCTGTTGCAGCGATGTCACTTTAGCAACTGTTCGGCGTAAAATAGGATTTTTCAGTTTAGCAAATGTTGGTGATAACTTCAGTAGTTGTTCCTCTAGTTGGGGATACGCACCAAGAAGTTCAGCAACCTTGGTTTGTAAGTTTATCTCCATAATTCACGATTTTGACGAATAAGAAAGTAAACGCTGGTCACCTTCCAATTTCCGAAAATCAGTGATATCCTGTGTCACCTCAATTATGCCAAGATATTCATCGTCTTTCCCCCTAAGTGCAGTATATTCTATATAAACAAAACGTCCTTTGAAGTTTGATATCCAAAAAGCCGCCTTGCTTTCTTTGCCACTCTTAAAGTCGTTGATAATCTGTTCTACAATATGAACGCTTTGCGGTGGATGGCACAGACGTACATCACGTCCGAGAATAGAACGATTACGTTCAAAAACCCGTTTTGGGCTATGCGAAAAGAACTTCACCTTATCGTTTCCATCCACAAAAGTAATATCTATTGGAAGAGTGACGAACAATGCCTCAAGTTCATTCATATCAAAACTCCCTGAAGAGAGCCGGATCGCATTACCGGGTAAGAAAACCGGTTCTTTTGAAGCTGTACTTTCCGGTTTCCATTCCTCCTGTGGATCAATAAGACAAAAGCCGTAAACCGACGTCTCGACATAAATCTGATACCAATCTTCCTCTGTCAATGTATCAAGTGCCATTGGCAACAATATTTCTTCCTCCTTCATCACCATGCCTTCGATAGCTTCAAGAGCTGGTTGCAACACCAAAGAAATTACAGTGGCAAGTTCTTCTTTTGTAGCACCTTTAGCGTGGCTCAACGCTTCGCGTGCTGCTTTTAGTAACTCCCGGGTTTCATCATGTTTGCCCCACATCACTTTGGGAGGTCCCGTAATGCCCGCTTTCTCCAAAAAGGGAAACAGCAGATACTCTTTTCGCAAGTAATGTTTATCAACATCAGAAAGTTCATTGAAGAGGTATTGCAGTTGCAATAAATAATTATTCGTTTCTTCTTCCGTCGCGATGCCCAGTTTTTGAAAAATTAGTTCAATCCGCTTGATGCGCTCTTCCAGGGCTCTGTTCTCTTGTTTGAAAGTATCAACCGGATGTCCGTTAGGAACAGATTTAGCGGTAGAAGTATCTATACTCCCATCAAGTACGGCAGTGTGTATGTCACAAAATCGCAAGACTTCCTCTTCGGGCAGCCCCTCTGCTATAAGTTGCTGTTCCACTTCCACCACCTCGTTGTACGGAATGGAATTTAGTAATTGAATCAAGCGTTCTTTTACTTGTTCCGGTGCTTCACCACTATGTAATTGAAGGATCAGATGCTTGAGCAAATCCTTCCTCTTTTCCGAATTATTAATCAGTTCACTCATTGCTTCCTCCTTTTATCATAGTTAATAACATTTTGAAACGTTCAACCGCATGTAATGCGTGGGGAACATTAGCCGGCATAATGATCATCTCACCTGCTTTCAATCTGTGAGGATTACCTCCGACACGTATTTCAACTTCTCCATCAAGAACCTGTACCAGAGCATCAAAAGGTGCGGTATGTTCACTTAACCCTTGTTCTTTATCGAATGAGAATAAAGTAACATTTCCCGCCTGATTTTTGCTTATCTGTTTACTTACTATTCCACCGCTGGCATAATCTATCTCTCCAGCAATATTAAATACTGTTGCATATGCAAATGTTGTATTAGTTTTCATATCTCACTTGTTTTTTAATTGATTGATGCAAAATTAAGGCTATTCTAAGATAGAATTTGTAACAGTTGTTACAAAGCATCATAAATATCCTTATCTCTGCTACGAAGATGTACAATTGGTATATTGTAGAAACAAGTATAACTGATGTATGGTTCGCCCCAGACATTAATCTTTCAATAACGCATCATGGAGATATCTAATATCAATTCTTTTCTTGTAAAACAGTGTTCACCCTCCGAATAGCCAGCCACCAATAAAGCCCCGCAGATTGACCGCCGCCTTATTTTCAATAATTAATTTATTCCCTTCTATTTCCGCCTCTTGCCTCTACTATCAAATAACACAGGGTGCAGAAACGACAGCAGTTCCTCCTTACTGTATAATATCCGCATATAAATAAACAGGATATCATATAAAGACGGGTACATACTCTCCGAAACAGGATAATACTCAAAATCAGTAAGCACCTTCATGAAACGCCCACGAATAGGCAGCTGACGACAAGGAGTTATTCCCTTATCCGCATCCTTCTTCAATTCCTCCAAGTAAGAGACATTGCTATCGACCTTTATACGGTTACAGTTAATAACCACATATCCCGAGCCTGAGAGTGCAAAGCATGTAATCGAACATCCCGGGGGTAGCAAGGTAAACTCCCCATTACCAAGCAAATATTCACCATCATTTCCTACCTTCAAACGGACAGCTCCTTTAAGAAGAAAGAACAACCGGTAATTGTCACTACCGGACAGTTCATTCGAACACCCATTCTTAAGTTTATGATATAGTAACATCACTTTTCTGCCAAACTTCTCATTGAAAGTCCACGCAGTATCCGGATCATCTCCCATTCTTTTCATTCGTTTTTTAAGTTTATTAGGAAGCAGGCAAATACTCATTCAGCCACGCATCCAGTTTATTATAGTCCGCATCCTTCAGGATCACACGCT
>ERZ791610.51-NODE-51-length-101717-cov-16.667595_pt1 | contig 101717 bp, 100 predicted proteins | sample MGYA00510061_ERZ791610 | MGnify/ENA primary metagenome ERZ791610 (study PRJEB30046, sample SAMN00791922) | human gut metagenome | study: EMG produced TPA metagenomics assembly of the A metagenome-wide association study of gut microbiota in type 2... | reverse complement strand
TAGAATTTTATTTGTACCTTTGCGCCGTACAATAGATAAAATCAACGATTATGATAGCAGAGTTCAGCATTGAGAATTTTTTCTCCGTTAAATCGGTTCAGAAAATCAGTTTTGAGCCATCGGCAGATACTTTTATGTCTGATGAGTATTCGTATGAAGTTAAGGATGGGGTAAGATTGCTAAAGGTGGGCATCATCTATGGTGCCAACGCTTCCGGCAAAACGAATATATTAAATGCCATCGATTTTTTCAAGATGCTGGTTTTGAGAATGCCTAAAGACCGGAATGAGAGAACCGGGGTGGTTCCTTTCATGTTGGATGACACTTCAAGGAATGAAATGACGAAGATGTCAATGGTATTCTATATCAATCAATCGAAGTATATCCTTAGTTTTGAGTTGGATGCCAAGCATATCCATTCTGAGACATTGATTGTTTATGATTCCATTCGCCCTACCAAATTGTATAACCGAAGTTATGATGCCGCAACAGATTCCACGACTATCGACTTTGGCGTAAATCTGAAAATGACAAAGAAGAGCCAAGATGTGATTTCCGGCAACACTATCAATAATTGCAGTGTGCTTGCCGCATTTGGCAAAAGTAACGTGGAACGCACCAAATTGAATGATGTGTACGATTACTTTGTCAAACAGGTAAAAGATGTTCTGACTCCCGGTATATTGCTTTCGAGATATGTCAAATCACGATTGAATAAAGACGAGGCAGGAGATTTGAAAAAATTCATTTTAAATTTCCTGAAAGCGTCCGATTTCAATATAGAGGATGTAGTATTACACGAAGAGGAAGAACTGATTACCCCTGAATTGGAACAATTAATTCAGAATGCCCCTATTGATAAAGACGCAAAGGCGGAAATGCTTAGAAAGGGCAAAATTACAAATACGGAACTGACCTTCAAGCATAAGGCAGGCGATAAAGTATATGATTTATCGGAAGAATACGAATCAAATGGCACTATGAGGTTCTTGGGAATGGCGGTGATACTGAATTTCCTGTTAAAGACCAATCGGTTTGTGTCTATTGATGAAGTGGAAACAAGTATTCATTATGAACTGTTGGCTTATTGTATAAAAGTATTTTTGGCAAACAGCAACGGAACGTCCCAAATGCTTCTGACAACCCATGACATCAATCTTCTCAACGAGGATTTCATTCGCCGTGATACGATATGGTTTACTGATAAAGACGAACTCGGCGAAACTAAAATTGTGCGTCTTTCTTCTCTTGGACTGCACAAGAATCTTTCTCCGTATAATGCCTATAAGCAAGGGAAATTAGTAAAGCTGCCGTTCTTGGGTAGCCAGTATATCAACCTAAATGACTAATGATATGGGGCGGACAGTAACAAAAAGTATCGCCATCATAGGCGAGGGAGAAACAGAATGGTTCTATTTCGATTCTCTGAGGATTGCGTGTCGCTATCCCTTTAAGGTTGCTCCTGACTTTCCACAGCACAGTGACATCAATCATATTCTGAAACTGGTAGAATCTTATTTGAACAAGCAATATGATTATATCATATGCCTGTTTGATATGGATAGACTATTTCTGTTTCCATCTGAAATGCAATTGTATCAGTGGGCAAAGAAAAAATATGCTGCAAAAAAACATACCGGAAAGGTGATTTTTGTAGAAACGAATCCATGCACTGAATTTTGGTTTCTGCTCCACTTCTTGCCTAATGTGGTTTGCGGCGATACGAGAGTTACGAACAACTGCTTCCCGAATTGCAGAAATATATGCCGGGGTATGAAAAGACAAAACGATATTTCATACGCACCAACCTCTATAAATACTTGACAGAGAATGGAGACTTGGAACGAGCTATGTCAAATTCAGAAAAGTTGTGCCAACTCTGTAAGGAATCACCGGAGGATTTGAAAGCGTACTCAGAAATATACAAAGTGATAAAATTATTGAATAATCAAGTAATATAATATACTTATGTATCTAAGTAAGATTTATATAAAGAACTTTCGGGGAATCAAGGAACTATTGGTAGAATTCGATAAGAAATTGAATGTGATTATCGGAGCTAATGGGCAGTTGAAGACATCTTTGATGGATGCCATCAGATTGTTTTATTCGTGGGGAGAACCGAACCGAGATATAGAGATAACAAAAGAGGATTTTTATGTTGAGTTTACACAAAACCCTGATGGGACTAAAATGGCAACTACTTCGACAAGGATAGATATATGCTATCTATTTGAAGGATTATCAGCACAACAAGAAGGGGCATTTTATCAGTATTTGGACAGAAAAGATGATGGTTCTATGGTTGCTAGGGTTCATCTGAGTTTCGAGATAAAAGAGAAGGGAAGGATTTACTCCTCATACATAACTGGTAAAGAAGAGAATGGTCTTCGCGCAGACTGGAACACGTTTCATTATTTTCATCCATATTATCTCGGTGCATTACGCGATAGTACACGCGATCTGATGAGTACACGCAACAACTTGTTAGGAAGAGTAATTAAAAGAAAGATTGACAGGGCTGGCTCAGAAGATGATGTGAGAAGTATAGTGGATAGTGCAAACAAGCAACTTTTGCAGAGACAAGAAGTGAGGGAAACACAAACTGGTATAAACGATAACCTGAACCAGATAAACAGATCAGACCTACAGAATGTAGAGCTACACATAGAACAGAACAGAATTGAGTATATCGTTAATATCATCAAACCCTTTTTGCCATATTCTGCTGCTGACAAAAAAGGATTTGTACTGACTCAAAATAGCCTTGGGTATAACAATTTAATATATATAGCTTCGGTATTGAGTGATATTAAAGATTGTCATACTGAAGATAATGTGAGTATATATGCATTGTTGATAGAAGAGCCAGAAGCTCATCTACACCCACAACTTCAGGTTAATCTGTATAATTTTCTCAAGAATGCTGATGATAGTGAAAATAGCCAGACGTTTATCACCACCCATTCACCGACTTTGACATCAAGAATACCGCTGGAGAATATTATTTTGCTGAAAGGTGAAGCTGCTTATCATGTGGGTAATTGTTTCAAAGAACGACACTCAGAAAATATTGTTCGGGATGTTGCTAAGAACAATAGATTATTAAAGGTGGAAGAAGTTGTATCCTATAGAAAGATGATATCCAGATATTTTGACGTTACTCGCTCGCAATTGTTATTCTCTTCGGGTTGTTTATTTATTGAAGGAATATCGGAGTGTCAATTGGTTGAGACTTTTTCTAAACTGATAGATAAATCACTGATTGACCATCAAATTGAGATTGTAGATACAGATGGAACAGCTTTTTACCAGTTCTTGATGCTGTTTAATTCTTCTGATAAAGCGAAGCGTTTGCCAATGAGAGTGGCGTTTGTAACGGATGAGGACCAATTTACTGACTCTAAGCATAAGGAATATAATCTGGATGAGTTAGTAAAGGACAGTTATGCAAAACTTCATTCCCTTAGAGAGGGAATGAATAATGATGATATTAATGGTCGCATTAACAATATGAAAGCTATGAGCAATAGACAGGTAGGTATCAAGATATGTTCGGGAAAGAAAACCTTGGAATACCAAATATGCAAGGCAAATGTTTGTGTTGATAAAGAAATGACAAAAGAGACTTGGCTTTACGAACTGATTCAGCAAGAAAACCCAGAAGGTATAAGCAAGGTGAATTCTTATATGTCAGGACTTGGAAATAGAGATATGAGCGAAGAGGAGCAGCAGAATGTTGCATTGCTGATGTGGAAATGTCTGCCGAGTAAGGCTGAATTTGCTCAAACACTAAATTCATTCTTACTGGATAAGGAAGAAATAGGTGGTGACATTAAGTTCACTTTGCCTCCGTATATTCAAGATGCAATAACTCATTTAGTACCGTGAGTATGGATTACGATATAACACTTCAACGACAAGCATATCTTGATGCACGTGGTTATACCATCCTAACGGCGTGTCCTGGTAGTGGCAAGACTACGAGCATTGTGAAGAAACTTTTAACGGTGTCACGTTATTGTGAAGAGCATTATGGAAAACATACAGGGTTTGCCTGCCTGTCATTCACCAATAAGGCTTGTGCTGAATTAAAACAAAAATATAGGGAGATGCATGATGAAAGGCTGACTTTTCCCAATGAGGTGTTGACTATCGATAGTTTTATCATGCAACATGTAGTGCTTCCGTTTTGGTATTTATGCGATGGGTGTAGACAAAGACCAATAGTAGTAAACGAGGCAGAAATACTAGACCGGATTTATTACAATAATGTTAAAATAAACGACAAATGGCAGCAATACCCAGTGATGGCACTCCGATCTTACACAAGTCTGATGTATCGTAAGAATCCATCATTGGTTTCAAGAGACAAGACGGCCTTTAAATGGAATCACAAAACTATAACTAAAAATGAAATTGCCTATTGTAATGCAGCTTTTACATATCGTTTAGAGAAAGGCTTTATAACAAGCAGCGATGCATTATGGATAGCATGTGATATATTGGATCGGCATCAGAGCGTAGCTAAAGCGCTTGTGATGCGTTTTCCATATATCATCGTTGATGAAGCACAGGATAATTCCGAACTGCATTTTGAGTTCTTCAAATTGTTAAAGAGAGCTGGTTTACAAAACCTTGAGTTTGTGGGAGATATTTGCCAGTCCATCTATGGATTTAATAATGCCAGACCGGAGTTGCTACAAAGCATGATGGTAGAAGATGAATGGAACGTTTTGCCACTATCTGAATGCAGACGTTCTAATCAACGTATAATAAATTTGTATAGCAAACTGAAATCAAGCGAGGTGCCTACTATTACTTCACATGATGTGGAGGATAAAGGAGTTCCCATAGTAGTGTATAAGTATGATGATGGAAACGTTAGGGATATTATTCGGGACTTCAACCAAGTTTGTGAAGATAATGATTTGTCAAGCAGAATCATATTAGCACGTGGAGTAGATAAATGTAAGGAACTAGCTGGTATTAAGGATGTAAATTTTAAGTACTGGAAAACCGAACAGCATCTTCCTTATTTGATAATAGATGCCGCCTTCGCTTTTGATTTGGGTGACATGGATTATGCTTTCAGAAAAGTAAGACTTGTATTAGCTGAACTTTTGGCTGGTAATAATTTTGAAGCAAGGCGTGAGTTCGTACATGAAATTGAACATAATGTGGACTGGAATGCAAGGATATTTGGTTTCCTAAAACAAGTACCTGCATTTTCATTGAGTTTCAAAGAATGGTCAGAACAGACCTGCATATTATTGAAGGATTATTGGGAACTTGAAGAGATGCCTATTTTTGTCCCGTATCAAAAGCAAAAAGGATATAAAATGAAAGAAATGGCAGATGTACCCGTAGAGCAATATCATCAATCAAACGATAAGAAGAGTGAATACCACAGGAGTATAGATACTATACATGCAGTAAAGGGAGCGACCTTAGATGCGGTACTTCTGTTCTTGTCGTCTGATAGCAGAGGACAAAGTGTTTCACTGAAAGATTTTCCAAGTAGTACTGTTAGAGTCATGACTGAGAGGCAGCGAATGATATATGTAGCTTGTTCGAGGGCTAGGCAATTTCTGGCATTGGCAGTACCCAAATCTATAGCAGATGAAGAGATTAGGAGAGCTTTGGTTGGGGTGGATATAGATATTCGTAGCATTAACTTGCAAGGAGAATTGGCTTTTGCTGATTAGTGTTTGTAAAGAATTTAGGTGGGAACAGTATTATTTGTAAGTTTCTGCCCCTTTGTCTCCAAAGAATATGGAATAAGTCAAGATTTAATAATGCTACAATTCTTTCTATATTAAGAGAGGGAGAAACTTTAATTGTTGGAGTTGATTTTCCAATGCCTGTCATTGTGAAAATCAATGCTCCAACAATTAAGGCAGATTCAAGAACCCCTAAGCTCACAAAACGATAAAATTAAAATCTTAATATTGGCAAAGTGTTTACTATATCTACCGTTTGGCAAGAGAGCATAATGACAGATAGAAGTAAGTCAAGGATATAACGAGGTTGATCGTGTTCTCTTGACCAATCGTTTGAGTCATTTTTGATTTTGGACACTTTGTCGATTGTGACGGCATAGCGTTCCATTATCCACTCGATAGCGGATTTGCCATTAACGATGTATTCGTATGCTTTGAGTGGGATGTTCTCAATGGTAATATGGTCATTATAGATGATGCATACCTTATCAGCAATGAGTTTTCCCGTTTTCGTCACGGATTTTTGCAAACCTCATTTTATCAACGGCAAAGTATTGGTAGGTTTCACCCATCCATTTGCTTTGCCAAATGTCAATGTCACCTATAACTTTTATACCCAAAGAACGATAAACCAGCATAGGCATGGCAGCGAAAAAAGAATAATCATCCTCTCGTCCAATAACTTGTTCGTTTATGCCTTGTTCATAGTTCAGATGTAGGTCAGCAAGTTCTTTTCCGGATTTATAAAAAGCCATGAAGTCCTGTACGTTATCCGCAATGAGAATACGAGGTAAAGATTTCTTTAAATCATCGGCAAAACGTTCACGGTATTGCCGAAAATGGAGTAATCCATAAACATAGTAGAAGATGTGTTCTTTGGTTATGGCTTTGGTTCCTCCGAAACGATTACGAACTTCTTTCAAGAGCCAATCGGTAATTCCATCACGACGAATATATTTGTCCGTTTCCGCATCATCAAAAAGTGTCGCTTGGGGATTCGTGTTTTCTTCTCTTATGCAAGCCGCCAAGATAAAAACGAGCTACTACAAATGAAAGAAAAAGCAATAACTCATACTCTAATGGAAAAGTTAAATGCATTGGCATAAAACCTTTCCTTAGTCTATATAAAACTGACTTCATTTTTCGTATAGTGAATGTCGTTTTTTTCTATGATAATAATGTTTTGATTGCTATTTTATACAGGAATATAACGAGAAAATCATTCCAATTATTAGATATTTATCGGATTAACTTTTAGCGTCTCCAGATTCAGGAACAGCCCGTGATGCTCGATCATGCCGTGACGGAACATCTTCCATAGTATGTTGCAGCCGAGTTGTGCCAGCGTGGAGTTGATGAACAAATCCTGCTTGCTCAACGCTTCTGCCAGCGAGCAGCTCGGGCCGGAGTCCACCTCCTTTACCCGGGCGTATTTCACGAAGCGGGTAATGACTTTCAATGAGTCTACCGTTCGGAACTGCTCTGATTTGGGTTGCTTTATCTTCTTGGGAATTGTACCCAATACCGCCTGGCCGGTGGTCTGTGTGTTCCCGAAGTCGAGCCAGTAAAGCGGCGTGCTGTAGTCCGTGTAACCGGATGGTGGAAGATGTTTCAGGACCTCCCATAAATCCAGCCTTGACTTGATATTGTCCGTGCAGGTGACGGTGATGTTCGCCAGTTCGTTTTTGCGGGCATCTCTCAGCATTTGCGGATAGAGCCTCGCTTCCGTTTTCCAGTCATTGCCGAAGAAGTGGTTTATCCTCGTTACAAGGCATTGCGCCTTGTTCAGTCCCAAGTCCGATGGCCCGAAGAGCTGCCGTCCTATATTCGCATCCGTCACGATGTCGGGGTCGTAGACCGTCACGAACAGTCCGGAATGTCCGAGGGCACGGAGCGTTACATCCATCCGTGCCAGACAAGTTAGCACTTGCGAACCTGTACCTCCCGCACCTATCAGGTTTATCGTGACCGGATGCTGCGGGTTCATCAGGTAGCTGTCAGTATAATGTACTCTTTTCATTTCAGTATGTCTTTAAGTTTCAAATTGTTCAACGGTTTCAGTTCGTCCAGATTGAAATCCCTGTCCCGTGCCGCCTTTGTCACCAGCACGAGGTTTGATTTTGTCGGGTTTCCGTTGCCTCCCAGGTGGGAGAACTCCGTCAGCCAGAATTTCTTCTCCCAGTATTCCTGCAGGTTCGCGTATGTCAGGTCTTTCGGCCTGTCAATCTTTGCAGCCCCCAGACAGACACTTGCTCCGGTCACATTGAAGAATGGTGCCGCGTAAAGTGTAGAATCCGTTTTCAGTTCCTTGTCCTTGTAAGCGTATATGTTCATGCCATGTTCCCCGGCCTCGTAGATGACTCCCGGCAGGTTGTATTCCGCGTTCTCTATTTGGAGGGATCGCATGAAGAACATCATCCGTTTTTGCGGAGGGTTGTACCAGATGTACCTCTCGCTGCCTTTTCGCAGGTCGCACCACAGCAGGTTGGTAGGCATCTTCCCGTATGGCGTGGTACTGTGCCTTTCGGAATAGCCGCGCACCAGCTCGTTCATGAACTCCACCGTCACCGGACGGCCTTCGCCCATGTTCCCTTCTTCGTCTATTTCCCGTATCTCCAGGAAAAAGGAATTGTCCTCATCCGAGGTGTAGGCTATCAACGCCGCCTTGGGATGAAGCAGCGTCCTCAATTTTCTTGTAAGTTCGTTCGTTTCTGTCATGTTCCTTTCAATATACAATGTCTATAAACTCTTCCGCCCACTTGAAGAAGCGTTCCGGATAGTCGTCCATGGTGAACAGACGGTCGGTTTCCGGTGAGAGGGCACAGGTAGTAACCGGAATAATATCGTATGTCTCCCGGCTGTTGGAGTTGTAATAGTCCACCAGATATTCGGAAACCACGTCGTCGCAGTCATAGACTACCCTTATCTGCTGTTGCAGAAGCATCGGACAGAACTCCGGCTCCTCCTCGTAAAAGACATCGTAGCCGTATCGCATGATACCGCGTTCCGGGGCGAGGAACGGCAGTCCCTTCTTCATCAGTCCGACAATGGAACGCTCGAAGTCGTTTTGCGGAATGTACTTTTCAAGAGCCTTCGGCAGGTCCTTGTAATAGGATGTGCTTTCCACCCGTTTGAGCAGCCTGCCAATCCTCCCGTCCTCGTATGACCGCACCAGCTTCAGCCGTTTCTCCGTTTCCTCCACCTCCTCCTGCGAATCATCCTCTTTCAGCCACATGAATACATAATCCGTGTCATCCTCGTCCAGTATGGTGGAGATTCCGTTCGCCCTCATCAGGTTGTGGATAAATGTAATGGAAATCCTCCTGAGCGTCGGATTGAGGGACTCCACGAATTTCACCGGGAAATAATATAGGGTCAATTTTCCCCAACAGTGGAACTTCCACAGATTGAAATAGAGCCTGCCGTCCTTCTGCTCGATATTTACATTCATCCCGTCCCCGACAAGCCCGTCCATCTCGTTATAGAGGTTGGCGATTCCTTCCCCGATGCTGTTCCCCGGTGCGTGTGCCGCCTCTTTCTCCAACAGCAGGGCGTACCGGAAAAACGAATCACGCAGGAACTCGTAGTTTTCCCGCGTGATAAGATTGTATTTCCTGCCACCGTACTCTTCTATCATGAGATTTGCCGGAGCCAGCGGTGCTATGGCAGTATTCAGAAAAGAATTACGGCCCCGCTTGGAGCCGCAATCCGTTCTTTCCTGTCCGTGCCGTACCGTACACTCCGCTCTGTCTGGCCGATGATGAGCCTTGCCAGCTGTTCCGCCCGGTATTCGTCCAATGGTACACATGGTTTCTTCTTTTTATTGTCCTTCTTCATGGTTTTCTATCCTTTTGTCCCGATGGTGGTCTTGAACTCGTACACCGCCTTGTCATCCCTGATGACCGGTCCGTGTACCGTCGCCGTGGTCAGCTCCGGGTAGAAGTTGGAGTAATAACTCATGACCATCTCCGGGCTGTCCGCCGGATTGGGATCGTCGAGTGTGACCATCCCGCTGTCTTTCTTGAATGTGAATGAGCGTGTCATTCCTGTGATTCCGAGTGCCATATTCTTAAACTGTCTGGTAAGGTGAATACTTGGGTTCCAACATGGATTGGGGAAAATCGGGATATTCCTCGTAATCCCTGGGGTTGTAGTTAATCTCTCCGTCCTCGGGGTATTGCGCCGGGTAGTCTTCAGGCGTGAATGCCTGTTCCTGCCAGTGCGTGTCAGGCTGTCCCCCGTATGGAGGTTGCGGAGGCATCGGCTGTTGTCCGGCATATTGCGGCTGTGGCGGAACTGGTCTTTGCGGCGGTTGCTGTGGCGGCCACATCGAAGGCTGTTGCGGCGGTTGCACCGTCATAGGCCGCTGCGGCTGTCCTGCCATCTGTCTCGGGGCCTGGGGCTGCGGCGGATAGGACGGCTGTTGTACGGGAGCTGCCACCGGTCGTGGTTGTGCTTGCGGTTGTTGTGCCGTTGCCGCCATAGGTTGCGGTTGCTGCTGTGGTTGTGCCTGCGGTGCCGGTTCATCCATCAGCTCGAACAGGCTGCCCTTGTTCATCGCCTTCTTCTGCTCCTCCACCATGCCGTCGATCTTCTTCTGATCCTGCGGTTTTGCGTAGAGGCGTGCCTGACCGAGCGCGGTGACGGCTTCCTTGTGGTTTCCCGCGGCAATCAGTTCCTCCGCTTTCTTGAGATGCTTCTCGTACTTCTCGCGTTTCTCCTTCTCCTCCTTCGTCTCTTTGGCTTTCTCTTCCTTCGCCGCCTTGCTGTTGGCCGCGGCCTTATCTGCCTGCGCCTCGAACTGCGCCATGTTGGAAATCAGTCCCGATGTTCTCTGTATCGGCTGTGCGATGGCTTGCAGGAATCCTGCATCCAGTTCCTCGGGCATCCCGCTGACCGTCAGGGGAACGATATGGTTCCGGGCCTCGTCTTTCAGCCCGTTCGACTTCGGCAGTGTGGATACCGCCAGTTGTCCGTTCGCTTTGCGGATGACCAGCGTGAGATCCACGCCTTCGGTCATCATCCGGTTGATTGCTGTAAAAAACATAATTGTATGAATTAAAGTGTGAATAATCGCATTTCAGTTCATTGGTTGAAGAACTCCGCCAGCAGCCTGTCCCTGTCGGGATGGTGGCATATTTTCAGGATGGGGTCCAGCAGCGTGGAGATGTGTACCGGTCTGCCCGTCCCGCGAGGCGGGAACTTGATTGCCGGTTCCGGCTCTACTGTCCTTTTCTTTCTTGTTACGGGCATCGGCACGTGTATCTGCAACGGTGCCGTCGGCGGTCTTGAGATGATTGCTTGGTTCATGACTTTATCTTTTTAATTGTGAATACTCGGGCTTTGGCAGCCCGTTGAACTACAAGGGCATTGCGGCAAACGCTTCCGGAAAGGCAAGGCTTTCGGGAAAAATACCGGAGCGTAGCGAGGATGATTTTTCCCCGAAACCCGAAGGGCCCGGCCTTGCCGTCCGAAAAGAAGCGTTTGCCAACTTTGCCCTGTAGTTCCCGGTCTGTCAACGGCTGTATGTGCTTTCCTGTCTTTTCCATGCGTGTCCTCGTCATTCTCATTTCCATCAGGCATGGGAAACAAAAAGAGCCGCCCGAAAGGACAGCCCTGTTCTGCAAGGTGATATTTGAACCTGTATGGTATATCCGCTTCATTTTGCCTGTATCTTTAGAAAACCAGATAACTGAGAATGCAGAAAAGTATCGCAGCCGCTACCAGCAGACAGGCGACTTTGTAGATAAACCTGAAGAATCCCTTGAAACACACGATGGCGACTGCCGTCCATACGGGCGATACACCCCGTGTATACAGGTAGCTGAACACGATAAAGGCTGCAATGGCCAGCGTTATGACCTTTATCCATTTGCCTGTTCTGTTTTTTTCGATACATTCCCTTGTTTTCATGACCGTATATTGTTAATGGGTGAAACATGTCATTTCCAATTTCAGGGGCCGGAAAGCGGACCGCCTCCACCGGCAAGGTTTTCGGGAAAAATACCGGAGCGAAGCGAGGATGATTTTTGCCGAAACCTGCAAGGCCCGACCTTGCGGGTGGAAACGGGCGGTTCCGCTACCTTTGCCCTTGAATTGGAATGGCAGTGCGCTATTTCCCTTTCCCGCCCTTGGGCTTGGGGAACGAGAGTTTCAGGTTGAAGTCCGCGTCAAAGGCTATCGAGGCGTCGAAAGATACCCCTTTCTTGCCCTTGAACCCCTTGATCAACCGGGTGGAGCCGGAAGAGAGGAGCTGTTCCAGATGCTGGTCGCTCAGCTCCTTGTTCAGGAAACGGCGGAACACCAGCAGCCCGCACCCCTCATGGTCGCACCTGGCGACTTTCGCCTTTATCATCACATTGCCGGTCCCGCACTTGGGGCAGGTAAAGGCGCGTGACAACGGTTCGGGGAATTTAAGGCGCAGGATTTCATCGGTCACTTTCCTTGTGTATTCCCTGATGGAGAGCATGAAGCTTTCCGGATCAAGGGTGTGCCCCTCTATCTGTGCCAGCGCCCTTTCCCATGTGCCGGTCAGCTCCGCGTCGGCCACCATCATGTCCTTGACCGACTCGTAGAGGTACAGACCCTTTTCCGTCGGGCGGATGCTCTTGCCGGAACGCTCGATGTAATCCCGCTTGAACAGGGTCGTGATGATGGCGGCACGGGTGGCGGGAGTGCCGATGCCCGAATCCTTCACCGCTTCGCGTGCCTGTCCGTCAGCAATTTCCTTTCCGCAGTTCTCCATGGCACCGAGCAAGGTGGCATCCGTGTAAAGAGGTCTGGGCATGGTTTTCTTTTGGGCCAGTCCGTGCCCCATGACCGGGATTTCCTCGCCTTCGGCAAACACCGCCATTCCTCCGCCGGCTTCCGGCTCGTCCTTTTCCCGGTCTTCTTTCCGAGCGAACACGGCACGCCAGCCGGGATTGACGATGACGGCGGATTGTGAGTGGAAATCCATCCCCTCGCAGGTGCATTCCATGACCAGCGACTCTTTCTCGCAGGGCGGAGAAAAGGCTTCCAGCATCCTGCCGGCTATCAGGGTATAGACGACGGATTCCGCCTCGGACAGTCCTTCGGGAATGACGCCCGTGACGATCAAGGCATGATGGTCGGTCACTTTCGTGCCGTCCATGCTCCGGGTGTTCAGGTTGGAAGGGTCAAAGGTGCCACCGTATTCCACGAAATCCGGCATGGCCGCTACCTTTTCCAATAATGCCGGAATATGTGCCATGACATCTTCGGGGATATGGCGGCTGCCCGTTCTCGGATAGGAGACCAGTTTCTTCTCGTATAACGACTGGGCGATGGCAAGTGTGTTGTCCGCCGTCAGGTCATAATGGACGTTACAGTCCTTCTGGAGGGCGGTCAGGTCGTACAGAAGCGGAGCCTGTTGAAAAGCCCTCTTGCGTTCCACTTTGGTCATTGTCGCGACGGAGCCGGAAGTGATTTTCCGGTATGCCGCCTCTGCCGTTTCCTTGTCCTTGAACTCTTCCGTGTGAATGAACTGCCGGTGCGCCTTTCCCTGCTTCAGGGTGATATGCAGCTGCCAGTACGGTGTGGAGACGAAGCTCCTGTTCTCCTTGAAGCGCGCGCATATCATGGCGAGGGTCGGGGTCTGTACCCGCCCGATGGAGTTGTTTGCCGAGCCGGAGGCTGCCGCCAGGGCGCGGCTGGCATTCAGGCCCACTAACCAGTCTGACTTTGCCCGGCTGTCTGCGGCCATATAGAGGCTGTCATATCCGCTTCCGTCCTTGAGGTTTGCCATACCCTCACGGATGGCCTCGTCGGTCAGCGAGGAGATCCACAGGCGTTGGAACGGTTTGGTGCAGCCAAGATAAGAATAGATCCACCGGAATATAAGCTCCCCTTCACGGGCACAGTCCGTTGCCACGATGATGCTGTCGCACTTGGAGAATACTTCATCAATGATTTTGAGCTGTTTGCCGGCGGCGATGTCCGTCACCATGCCCCTGTCCGTGCGTATCTGCCGTTCCACCAGACGGAACGGCTCGGGAAGCATCGGCAGGTCTTCGGCAGTGGTTCTCGTGTAGCCGTATGCTCCCGGCAATGCCAGTGATACCAAATGTCCCAGCGCCCATGTCACCATGTAGCCGTTTCCTGTTATGCAGCCGTCCTTTTTTTCTGTAGCCCCGACTACGCGGGCTATGTCCTGCCCGACACTCGGTTTTTCCGCTATGATTGCTTTCATGTTCGGATAAGATTTAAGCCGTTCCCCGTGACCGTGACCGGAACCGGGGAACGGCGGTTATACATTCGGTTTACATATTACATATTATTATAGGGAGGCGGGAGTTACTGTCCCACGGGCTTGATGCCGAGGATTTCGAGCAGCGGGTCGCCGTCCTTGCGCACCAGCTGGAGTGTGGCATCCATCACCACGTCCACGCCGAGCAGCACCAGGCTGAGCGACACCACGTTCGTTTTCTCTCCCTTGAGCAATGTGTCGAGTTCGCCCGACATTTCCAGTTCCTCCTTCAGGATGCCGATGCCTGCCAGCTCGTCCCAGTTCACGTCTTCCGCCTTGAAAGGCGTGTTGTTGCCATTATCTATTTTCATGTTTTGTTTTTTTAGGATTCAACATTGGTTTTTTCTTGACTCTCAGGAAATACTCGCGCCCCTGGATTGGCGGTTTTCCTCTCCCTGTCTTTGCGTGGCGGACACCACGTTGCGCTGCGAGGCATCGCGTCTGCGGTCGGGGTTCTCGTTGTAGAAGTCCAGCCTGCCCTGGTTGAAGTTCGCCTTGACGTATTGCGAGATGGTCTTGCCGTCATAGCCCTTGATGCCCTCGACCAGTACCGCCTTGCCGTTCTGGAGGTCGGCACGCTGCTTGCGGGTCAGCTCCACGTCCCATACCTTGGCCGGTATCTTGAACTCCTCGCGCTGGTCGAAGCCGTCCGGGGTGCGCGAGTAGCTCAGACGGCCCGTTTCGAGGTCTGCCTTGATGAACGAGGAGAATTCCTCGCCCCTGCGGTTCACCATGTCATTAAGGAAGATGGGCCTCCCTTCTCGCAGCTCCTTCTGCTCCTCGGGAGTGATTTTCACGCCGCCTATCTCGTTCGGGATGTAGATTTCCCGTGCGCCTTCGGGGGAGTCGGGGTTGTAGCGGGTGTAGGACGGGCGGCCTGTCGCCTCGTCGAGCTTCACGTAGGAGGAGAACAGCTCCCCGTCCTTGCGCTTCATGCCCTCCACGAAGATGGCCTTGCCCCCGTTCAGGTCGTCGATCTGCTTCTTGGTCAGTTCCACGCCTCCCAGGTACTGCCGGTTGAAAAGCTTGTCGTTCTCGAAGATAAATTCGATGCCCCTGCGTTCGGCGTTGACCTGGATGTGGGCGTCGAACGGATTGCCTGATCTGGCTGTCATTCCTTCAATGAATATCTTCTTCCCTTCACGCAGGTCGTTCTGTTCCTGTTCGGTCAGTTTCACCCCGCTGATTTCACGCGGAATGAAGACATTCTCGGCTTTCATCGCCACCACCTCGTTGGTCAGCTTGTCGATGCTGACGAAAGAGGGGACATACTCGCCGTTGCGGTTCTTCAGCTCCACGACACGCCCCATGTTGCCCGTCTCAAGCAGGTTCTTCTTGTCCTCCTCGGAGAAGATGTGCCCGAAGTAGGGACGGTCGAGGTCGGGTTTCTGCCGGATGCCGTGGATGCCCAGCACGATGTCTCCGGCACGGGACTGCTGGAACGAGAGCCTCGCGTCGGTGCGTAATACGGCGGAGCCGAAATTCATGCTGATGGGCACGACCTGGTTGGTCTTGTAGCCCCTGAGCATCTGGTCGAGCAGCCCCCGTTCCTGGAGTTCCTCACGGGAGAGGCCGAAATTCTTCAGCTGTTCCCAGTTGATCATGGACTCGTTGTAGCGGTACTGGGGCTGTTGCTGCGTTTCATTTTCTTTTGCCATTTCTTCTTGATTTTGATGGTTGATACTTTGTTTTTCCTTGTTGCGGGGGACAATCTCGTACTGTTTGAGAAATTCTTCCACCGCATCTGTCTTTTTTCCGGCGGCGAGGTCTTCGATGGCCTGCCGCACTTTTGGCTCGTCCAGCGCTTTCTCATTGACGGAGAAGATGCCGAAGCGTGTCGGGTCTTTGAGCTGGCTCCAGAAGTTCTTCAGGAAATTCTCGAACATGCTGGCGTAGCGGTCGATTTTAAGGAAGGAATTGCGATGCTTCCTGTCTGCCGGCACTGTTTCGTGCCTGCCGTCCTTGTCGAGTTTGCTGACCGCCTGGAGGAGCAGCTCCATCTTGTCGAGGATAAGGATGATGTCACTCATCTGCCCGTTCTCGGTGAATTGTGGCTTGAGGGGTTCGTCCCTCACATTTTTTTTTGCCATAACTTTGGTTTTTTAGAGTTGATAACAATAATTGTCAGTGCAAACATATAGGATAAATTTGATAAATCACTGTATTTCAATACATTAAACTATATATTTCATCATATATCATCACGTTTCACCATAGGAGAGAAAAACACGGGTAAGCGTCTCCGCAATGACGCAAAACAATGTTAAATATCTCTATCAAGACACACATAAGTACTTGATAACAATAATGTTATCAGGTACAATCAGATCAGGCAAGAGTTAATATTGAAAAGTATAATTATGATTTATGCCACTTGTCAGGCAAAAGTTCCCGATATGCTTCAACAGATGCAGTGGGTGGTAATGTTGCCGCACGATTCATGATATCAGAGATATTCTCGAAAAAATTAATCCCTCTTTGGCGGCATGAACATGCCAGTGAATAATAAATTACAGCCCGGTTTGCCCCGGCATGACTCCCGAAGAACAACGAATTGTGCCGCATAAGTAATATGGGTTGCCATTCTCGCAAGTTCAAAGTGAACACCTTGATAATTGGCAATCACTTTACCAGACTGTTTTCTTTCCTGAGAATACTTACTTGCAAAATGCAACACACCCTCTGACAGACCGAGCATTTGCGCCGCAATTCCAACCCTACCATCCGTAAGAAGTTCTAATATAATGCGTTTCCCAAAACCGACTCCCCCCAATATTTTTCCTCAATCTACATAAAAAACACGCAAAAAACAAAAATACTACTTTTAGTATATTAGTTTTTCATATATTTGCGAGCATGACAATCATTAAAAATCTGAATTTATGGGCAAAACAAAAGTAATCTCCGTATTAAATCACAAGGGAGGAGTAGGAAAGACCATAACCACGATCAATTTAAGTGGCGTATTACGTCAAAAAGGGTACAAGGTTTTCTTGATCGACCTTTGCGGACAACCCAACCGAATCGCTGGAAGACTCGGCGGGGGGGACAAAACGATTTACATTGCGATAAAAAGCGAATACGACCTACCGATTTACGAGTATAAGGACGGGCTTAGCGTCGTTCTCTCCAGCCTTAACCTTTCGGCTACTAAAACGGAGTTAACCAACGGGGCCGGGAGAGGACTTATTTTAGTCCACCTTATCAAAACTCAAAAAGAAAACTTCGATTATACCCTGATCGACTGCCCCTCTCGTTGTCACTGCTCACGCTTAACGCACTGACAGTCTCGGATTGGTTGATTATCCCGGTTCAAGCTCAATTCCTAGCGATACGTGGAATGGTTAAACTTATGCAAGTCGTCCACAAGGTACAGTAACGTTTGAACTCGGATCTTTCGATCGTCGGGGTTCTGACAACCCAGTACGACAACGGAAGAAAGAACTTAAACAAAAGCATTTCGGAACTGGCACAAGGAACATTCTAGGGCAAAGTATTCACCCCCCATATCTGCAATACTATTGCGCTAGCCGAAGCCCCGGCACAAGGGCAGGATATTTTTCACTATGCCCCAAATATGCTAGTGCAGAGGATTACAAGAATGCATGTAACGAATTGCTAACAGAAATAAAATAATCATATGGCAAAGAAGAACGATTTAAAAAACAGTATGTCGACCGGGCTAACCGGGGGATTAGACAACCTGATCCAATCCACGTCCGTACAAAAAGGATCTCAAAAGCCGAAGAAAACGAAAACCGTACATTGTAATTTTGTTATGGACGAAACCTATCACCAGAACTTAAAGCTGATTGCAATCCGCAAAGGCGATTTGCTAAAATCGGTTTTGCAAGAGGCCATATCTGATTATTTGGATAAAAACAGTTCCTTGTTATAACAGTTGCTTAGTTGCACTCCGGACACTTCACTTTGCAAGAATATAAGGAAACTGCACACCGGGAAGTACGCTGGATATGTGGCGAGCAAAAAACTTTCGGGAAAATACATGTAAACATAGGATTGTAATCAAACTTCTATAGAAACATTATGAATCAATTTTTTATATATTTTGCAGCACTTATATTTTTGCTGACGCATATGTCTTGCAGACAAAACAGCAATGAAGAGGATTCATTTAATGACAAAATCGCTCTTTTAGAAAATAATCCTCGATTATACTTATCTAAACTTGATTCTGTCTCAATAATAAATCCTAAAAATGAGAAAGAAGCAACTAATTACTTATTGGTGTTTTTAGCAAAGAACTATATAAACAATTACTACCCACGAAAAGAACAGCTGGAGAGAATTCTTGATATTTTCTCTAAAAAAAAATTAGTTCAGCAACAACTTGAAGCCCTTATCTTTCTTGCTAGAATATACAAACAGGAAAATAATTTACATAAAGAAGTGCAAACCATAAAAGAAGCCATAAATATCGCTAAAAAAATAGAAGATCAAGAATGGTTGTGCTGCCTATATGGTTATCTAGGGGAGATGTATATCCGTAAATATAATATGCTGAAATTTATCAAATATCAAACACTCGCCAATCAATGCATCAAAGGAATTAGATTTCAAGACATGGATATATCAACTCAGGTACAAGTGGCGAAAAGTTTCTTATACATAGCAAACTATAAAAAGTCCTATGAACTATTGAATTTAATAGAGAATTCCATTGATAGAAATAATATCTATTATCATGAAATTCAGTGTTTGCAGGGCATCACATTATTCAAAACAAACCATTGGAAACAATGTATTGAGAAATTGCAGAATGCTCTAATATTAAATCCGGCAGATGAACATAAATTTATCTGCCATTGTATATTAACTTATTGCTACTACCTGACGAATGATTTAGTCAATGCCAGAATACATAAAAAATTAGCAATGAAGTATGATACAAATACAGAAACCAATTTCGCAGAAATAGAGTTCTACAAACTTTGTGCAGAATTCTCAAAGGAAAATAATAATATAAACAATCAGATTAACTGTCTATATAAGACAATAGAAGGGTATGAAATTATTCTCAACAATTTGAACGGTCATTCTTTAGATGAAGCAATTCAAGCATATACTCACCTTTGCGAAAAAGATAAATATGAAAGAAAAATATCCACATATCAATATAGTATTATAGCTATTCTTTTCAGTATAAGCATAGGTATACTCATTTATATTAACAAGAAAAAAAAGCAAGCATACCTTGTTGTAGCCCTCCAACAGCAAATTCAAGCATTAGAAGACTTAAAAAGTGTAAAAAATGAAGCAAAGGCTTTCATTTTACGAGATTTTGAAATCGCAAAACAAATAGCAATGCTAAGATACACTCAAAAAGAACAAAGCGCCAAGTTTATAAAAGAGCTAAACAAATTCAGCCTTACACAAAATAACGATTTGCTAACTACTCAATGGGGTAATTTTTATAAGCATATAGATTTGTCTTTTGATAACTTTCACACTCTGTTAAAAGAAAAATTTTCAATTTTAAATGAAAAGGAAATGCAACTCTGCTGCATGATGATTGCAGGATTTAAGACAGAGGAAATCGCAGCCATATGGATGCAAAGTATTTTCTCCGTACACAAATACAAGACCAACATACGAAAGAAAATAAAGGCCCCCGATGGAGCTAATATCATTGAGTTTCTATCTCAAAAATTGCCACTACAATGAAAACTTGTGATATTACAAATTTTCATCATAATACTCTTTGATTTTCAGGCAATTAGAAATCAACATTACAATAAAAAAGTCTTTTTTTACAAATAGACGTTCTATACATTTTACATAAATTTGCATTCCATTTTTATCTTAGCGTGCTAGATAAATGGCAATGTGAAATTCAAACAGATTTGTAAAATGAGAAGATTTTTTTTATGTATGATAACTTCCTTTTTGTTCATAGCTTGTGAAAAGGAAGAGAATTTGTCCGGTAAGAATAATGTCCCCTTGCCACAAGTCCCTAAAGATACAGTTAAAAAATATTTTCACCCCAATGGGTGTTTTTGGTTGATGACAGCAAAGATGAAAATGATTTTGTCATTGATACCAAATATTTATGAATACAAGGCTGGGCGTGTTTAGCAGCAATGTCTTATATATAAGGTAGAGGCTATATTGTATCCATTAATGAGAACTGATATGTGAATTTTTATTTACTACTTAATTAATAGAATTTTTTAATATTAAAAAGCATGAAGAAAGTACAATTTTTTATGTCGATTCTGGCAGTAGTATTGATGTGTCGTCTTATGCATTCTTGTACGGATGTGGACATCAGTATGCCCAAAGGCCCGAAAGGTGACAAGGGAGATAGAGGGCTATCAGCCTACGAATTTTGGAAAGAAAAGGTTATAGACGGCACCATCGAATGGCCAAAGGATGAAACCTCTGAAACTGACTATTTCAAATTCCTGAAAGGGAAAGATGGCAAGGACGGTAAAAGTGCTTATGAATTGTGGAAAGAGTATATTTCCAGCGGAACAGTACCTGATCCTCATAATCCGAGTAGCGTATGGAATCCCTCCAACAATACCCTCCAACATTTTTATCAATATCTCACCGGTGCTACGGGCGAGAACGGACAGACACCTCACATTGGTAATAATGGCAATTGGTGGATAGGCAACGTGGATACCGGCAAACCGGCTATAGGTAAAGACGGCAAACCGGGAGAACCGGGTAAGGACGCCGTACCTCCTGTGATTACTATCGGTGCGAACGGCAACTGGTTTATCGATGGTGTGGATACAGGCAAACCTTCGAAAGGAGAAGATGGTAAGGATGGCAAAACCCCTGCTGTGACTATCGGTGACAACGGTAACTGGTTCATCAATGGCAAAGACACCGGCAAACCGGCTGTAGGTAAAGACGGTAAGTCGCCCGAAGTAGCTATCGGTAACAACGGTAACTGGTTCATCAACGGTAAAGACACCGGTAAACCGGCTTACGGAAAAGAAGGCAAACAGGGTGCGGACGGACAAAACGGTAGGAGCGCATATGAACTTTGGAAAGAAGAGGTGGCCACCGGTAAATTAGAAGATCCGCATAATCCCGGACACTACTGGAATACTTCCAATAACACTTTGAATCATTTCTGGCAATTCCTACGCGGACCCAAAGGTTCCGACGGTATAGACGGCAAAGATGGAGAACCCGGTGTCACTATACTTGTAGGTGCATACAATGTGTTGCCAGTATTCTATAACGGTAAGTTGCGGGAGTACGTAAACCCCGCGGACGGAAGCGTAATATTCCGAGTATATAAGCCCAGCGGAGAAGTAGCCGGCGCAGGGGTGAAAGTGAAAGGGTTGCCCGGCTGTGTAGACCCTAATCGTGAATATACGACAGACGCCGACGGTAAGTTTGTTGTTCCTCGCGACCAACTGCCCGAAAACCGCAGCCTGCCCGAACGTACCGGAAAGACAACGGTAATTGAGGGTGGAACGACTTATGAATCTGTTCCCAACACAACAACTCCCAACAGAATTCACACTCGCATCGTGATGAAAGATGCCAAATTGTATGGCTATTCAGGGCTTTCTGTGAGTTATCGCGCATATTGGACAACCATTGTGTTTGAGAGAGAACGCGAGGTGGACGGAACATGGGGCACCTATCCTCTAGGCTTGGCTACAACCAAAGTAAAAGTGGCGAAAATTCAAAACCACACAGCCACACTGGATATGTCAAACCTCGAATTCAACACACATTGGCAACAGAACAACTATATCTTCGAAGACAGTGCCAGGGTGATACGTCCGTCCGTATTCACAAATTATGAAGATGATTATGCCTCGACAGGTGATAAAAAATTCAAATGGGACAATGTAGACAAGTATTTCACAGTAGTGGGAGAAACCAACTTCTACGGAGAAGAACCCATAATGCCTGCCGCTATACTTGTACCCGAAATAAACGGCTGTGCTCCGTTGAAAGATGTGAAAATGTACATTGAGCAGGGTTCTACCAATTTGTGGGGAGAGATCGACACTGATAAATTCAGTTATTATTTTGACACCAGATATCCTGTACCCTCCACTTCGAATCCAACAGTCAGCAATCCCGCAGTATGGAAGCCTACCAGGCGTGAGGCATCCGAATTGCCTGCAAACTTCGAGATAAGAGTTCAAGTGACTGCATATCAGTCAGGAAGCCAGATCACCACTTTTCAAATACGCACTAAAGCAGAGAATAAATTCCTGCTCAAAGGGGCTTATCCGCAAGAAAATGGTGCTACCCAGGTATTTACTTATCCCAGCAAAGTTGTGGGTAGTTTCCGTGCTATGAAACATTACACATATGTTATCAAGAATGCTTCAAGCGGAACTCCCAGTTATTGGCTTCGCGAACCGTTCAACCATGCAGGAGTCGGTGAGATAAACGTTCCCATGGAGACGGCTCCCGCCACTTGGGGACAGTAACAGAAAAGTACGTTGTATATAAAGTTTCATTGCCGGCCGGAAACGGTCCGGTCGGCATCTTTTCATACAACAAAAAAGAATTCATGAATAGAGAAACAACAAATAAATGAAAACAATGAAATTACGTCATTCAATCATAGCATTCCTTGCTGTTTTGCTTTCGTTGCCGTCGGTTGCACAAGAAAGCAACACCAAGGAAGTGATTCCTACCGAACAGCGCAAGCCTAAGCGTTCATGGGAAATCGGTGCCGGCGGAACATTGATCAATTGGGATAGGGTTTCGGTCACAGGATTTCAAAGTACTCCCGATCAATATCTTTATCATCTCAAAGTGAAACATCTTTTGGGTGGAGCAAACTTGTATATCGCCCGTGAACTGAATCGGTGGTTCTACCTCGACTTGCAAGGGACGGCAGGCTTTGCCGGCAAGGAAGAAGGTACTGCCAACGATAACAAAAACAACTATACGCTCATGGGGGGGCTCGGTCTGCAGTTCCGCCTGAGTCCGCTGTTCAAGTCGAAGTATGTGGAGCCCTATCTGCGTGTGGGGGGAAATGTGTTGCACAAGAATTTCCTGACCACAGGCACAGGCGTGTTTTACAATGATCCCACGGGACAGGCCGGCTGGATTTCGGACGATGCGTGGAACGAACGAGGTTATTCGCACGACAAGAAAACCTATTTCCCCATGTCGTTGGGTATGGGTGTGAATGCATGGCTCAATAACTCGTTAGGACTGGGTCTGCAGGGCGAATATCTGACACCCTTCAAGAAAAACCTGCCGCGTTTCGCACAAATAACTTTGAGAGTAATGTGGCGCATCGGCGGACACGACAAACGTCCTGCTCCTGTTGTGCGCTACATCACAAAGGAAATAGAGAAACCCGTTGAACGCATCGTCGAGAAGATTGTTGAGAAGGAGGTGATTGTCCCGGCCGAGACGCAGTTATGCGAGATGTTCAATAACGTGAACTTTGAATTCGATAAGGATGTACTGACATCTGAATCGGTTGCCATATTGGAACAAGCTGCTCAAATCTTGAAGAATCGCACCGATACACGCTTCCTCATCACCGGATATACGGACGCACGCGGAAGTGATGCTTATAATTTGGATTTGTCTCGCCGGCGTGCCAAAGTGGTGGTAAATGAGCTCATGAAGAATGGTGTACCTGCCGAGATGTTGAAATGGTGCGGTGTAGGTAAACGTATTGCCCATATACCGGCAAACGCATCGGATGAGGTGCGCATGGGCGACCGCAAGACAACCATCGAACGAGTGCTCAATATGGCATTTTGGAACAAACTGCCCTAAGTTTCCGAACTTCTTTTTAGACAATATTTGTTTTCAAGCCTAATCCATAGAAGGGTGTGTCATATTAAGTTTGATGATACAGTTCATAATCTTTTGTGAATAATGCGAATCAGTAGTTGAACTCTGATTCTTGTTTGAAAAAATTAGACAAATAAATGCGATGGCAATTTTTCCCATCGTATGTACTAAAAGTCCAGATGTTGATTTGGCTTTCATCGCTCTTTGAATATTTGTTTTCTCATTCCACCAGTTGAAAGACTATTCTATGGGTTGTCTGACCTTTGAAACAGCAGTAGAGAACAAGTCTCTTCCAGCTTTCTCTCTTTGAGTAATAACTGGATCCTCTCCTTTTATTGCTTTTACGGGAGTTAGCATAGTTACTCTTTGTCCTTGCTGCTTATTCCCCCAGTAAGAGAAATCCGAGTATATCTTATCAGCGAAGATTTTTCTTTTTATAAGAATGTCGGCAGTTTCTCTTTTAAGAACCGTCAGGTCATTCTCTTCTGCCGATGATAAGATAATCATTTCAGGAAATGGAATAGTTCCTTCCCTACGAAAGGTTAAAGCATGGATTTTTAGACCGAAATAATAAATGTTCTTTGTAGAACAGTATCCTTTGGTTGCAATTTCAGTAGCCACCTTTCCTGTTTTATTCTTTCCTGCACAGGTAATAATGGGCATAGAGTCAATAAGTGATGTCATAGAATCGCAATCCTCTGGTTTAAAGAATGTAATGAGATGCTTTATAAGTTCACTAATTGCCTCACTCATCAGGTTTAACCGATAGTTGAATGTCTGATAAGAAGGTAGGTTGGGAAACCATGAGAGCAAATATTCTTCTGTGAATGTATGTATCTCTTTGATTTGGAAGTATCGCTGATAGGCTCCGCAAAATAGATATACGGTAAGCAGTTCCTGGTCTGTAAAGATAGGATTTGCATTATTACTGAATCTCTGGCAGTAAAACTTCAGTGAAGACTGGTAAATATCGCAGATGTACACATATATTTTTATAAATTTTAGCTCTTTCTCCTTGGGAATCATAATTAGAATAATGAGTGGTTTTATTCTTCTAATATACTGATTTCCAAGGAGATTAAGAGATGAATAAGCGAGATAATTAATTGAATAATAACATTTTAACTAACTGAATCAAGTAGGAATTTCAACTACTGATTCGCATGAATAACATTTTTTATATTTGCAAATAAATTTGTGCTGGGTACGTGATGAACAAAGAACTTTCGGAAAAATACATGTAAATACAGAGTTATAATCTATTTCCGTAATTTTGCACATCATTCAAGTTTTGGTATATGCCACTTGAAAAACATGTATGTAAACAAAAAATATAATGTAAAATGAGAAAATTTTTATTTTTTTTATTATGTGCGGTAACCTCCTATTTACCCGCTTCTTGTGAGAAAGAAGAGCACTTAGACGGTAAAGGTGACAAGCCATTAGTGGATATACCTAAAGATACAATTCAAGAAGAATTTCTTCCTAAATGGGATGTATTTATCGATGATAGCAATGACAATGGAGAAATTTTTATCGGTACACAGTATTTAGGAATACAAGGATGGTCACATTTAGCAACTCCACCTTACATATATATTGGAGCAGTATTCCCCGAAAGCACATTTGCTACAACATTTGATAAAGAGATTGTTGGTAAAAAAAAGCCTATATATTTAACTTTTGATTTTCCAGATCCATACATCACATCTATGGAAACAGTCAAAGGAAGTGAGTACTTACAAAAAATTAAAGAAGCTATTAGTTCTAAAGAATACCAAAGTTACACTTCACCTCAAAGACCACATATCGTAAAATTTGCAGAACTAAAATCTCTGTCAAATATAGGAAGTTGTTTTCCATATAATAAAGATTTTGGTAATACACTAAAAAAAATAGCCCTGCAAGAATTTAATGTAGAAAATATAAAAAGCCTATGTATTGGTGAAGTTATATTCAAAGGTTTTACAGCGTCAATGGATGTCCCCTCAAATGGATTATTCATTAATGAACCAACGTCCTCCGAAAAATTAATTTATATACGAAGTCTTACATATGGGGTTAGTGCTTATTTTATAGTAGCAAGTAAAGCTCCCTATAAGGATGTTATAACCGCTTTTAAAGATTCATTTATGGATGATTATAATAATCCTAAAGGTGCATTACATAACTCGCAGATTATTTTATTAACAACATTCGACATAAACCAAGAAGCCGAAGTAAAAGCAACATTCAATGACTTGAATAACTTTTTGAAAAATCCTTTTATGGGTGGAAAGATATACGGATATCCTATATATTGTACAGGATTTTAAACGAAAAATATCAGAATTTACATAGCAAAATAATACCAACAAATAGGTATTATATTAAAAATAACAATCAATATTGGCACAAGAAAGGACTTAAATATAATATTCGCACAAATACAAATAGCGATTTTATTTAAAGGAACGTTCTGCCTACTATTTGCCTTGTATATGTATTTCAATGATATTCCGGTTTCCTTGTAACGATGTAAATAGAAAGAATTGCGATTGTTTTTTTGTACATACCTCTTTTATAATACGGTAAGGAAGGGCATTTGTAAATGATCTGATAAAATAAGAAATGTGTATAGGGCAGATACAATAGCCGCTTCATTAAGATCGTATTATAATAGGTCATTGTAATTACCAAACATCATCTCATATAAAATCAAAAAGATTTATTGCAGCTGTTATCATACAGCCAGTAGCGACGTGTTGACTTATTTGATTTTCATATCTAAATAGCCGGGACAGTATGTTTAATCGTATTTGGTCGTAAAATCATCATTTGTAGGTATTGCACAAAATTACATTACCTGCTATTTTTACATTCTAATGGATAATACAAGAAAAAAGCAGAAATACAGAGCCATAGTGGCATGCTTATTGTTGCTGACTATGATGCCTTTCTTCTTTGTGAAAGCCTTTCATGTTCACAAAGAAGATTTGTGTATATCTCATGATGAGCAACAGTCTTCCCATCATGATTCTACCGATAAATGTGCTATCTGCCTGTTCACTTTATCTTCATTTACCGAAGCCGAGAGCTTTGAGTACAATTGTGTTCAGATAGAGAACCCCGTTGAATATCTTATCCAAAAGGAAAAGGACATTACTGTTACTTTTCCCCTATTGGCTCTTCGCGCTCCTCCTGTCCAACTATTACAATCCCTCTCATGGGTTGCATGCATTATAAGATGACATGTGAAAGAGGGATGCTGTGCCCTTTGGTTATCTTAAACAATTTATAACTTCATTACAATTTTCGTAAAGTATGACATTTCATGCATATTTCCAATATGTGTGTCTATTCATTGTCTGGCTGTGTGTAATATCTCCTATAAAGATGTATGCACAGAAATACCGACAGCAATCAGATACACATAAGACATTGCTGGTTGTAGATAAGGAAACCGGACGTCCGATTGAAGGAGCTTACATTTTATTGGAGAATCAACTCCTTGCCAGTTCAACCGGAGGAAGAATCATTATCCCTTGGAAGACAAATTCCAAGGATACAGTTCTTGTACAAAGTTTGGGTTACAAATCTCAATATATATATTTGAGTGAGGCATTCAAAAAGGTGAATATTCAAACAGTATATCTTTATCCGGAGATAAAAATCCTGGAAGAAGTCATTATTACCGGTGAGCGCTCCGGAGTGACTCGGAATACGGTAAGCAACAACCTTACTTCCTTCGCAATCAACCGCGCATTGGGAACTTCTCTAACCTCTCTGCTTGAACAGGTCAGTGGCGTAAGTTCCATCAGTACGGGGACGACAGTTGCCAAACCTGTTATCCAAGGAATGTATGGCAACCGGATATTAATCATAAACAATGGTTCCCGCCAGACAGGCCAACAATGGGGAGTTGATCATGCTCCTGAAGTGGATATGAACGGAAACGCTTCCATTCGGGTGATAAAAGGTTCTGACGCGGTACGATATGGTTCAGAAGCTTTGGGAGGAATTATTGTCATGGAACAGGCTCCCTTACCCTTCCGGAAGAAGGCCTTGAAAGGAAAGACTTCCATACTTTATGGAAGTAATGGTCACCGTTATGTGCTGACCGGACAGTTGGAAGGCACTTTCCCTTTTCTCCGTGACCTTGCCTGGCGAGTACAGGGGACATATTCAAATTCCGGAGACCGTTCCACCGCAAACTATCTTCTAAATAACACCGGAGCCAGAGAACATCATATCTCCGCTTTACTCGGCTATGACCATGGACGTTTAAGAATAGAAGGATTCTACAGTCACTTTTACAACCGGACGGGAGTAATGTTCAGTGCCCAGATGGGAAGTGCAGATCTGCTGGCAGAACGTATCCGATTGGGACGTCCCCTGTACACAGATCCTTTTACGCGAAGTATCGCATACCCATATCAAAAAGTTACCCATCAGACAGCCATTGGTAAAATGAAGTTCAGTATGCGGAACGCAGGAAATCTTCACTGGCAAAGTTCCTGGCAGAAGGACGATCGACAGGAAAACCGCATCCGACGTCTGGGTTCCGATATTCCAGCTGTTTCTCTGTACTTAAACTCATTACAAAACTCTCTCTGCTGGAAATTGAATTATAATTCATGGCAAACAGAGGTTGGAGGACAAATTATGTTCATTGATAATCACAGTCAGGCAGGAACAGGTATTGTTCCCGTTATTCCCAACTATACAGAGACACAGATGGGAATATATGGTATCGGGAAGTATAATTACAGTAAAGGAGGAATTGAAGCAGGTATTCGTTTTGACGGACAGGAAACCCGTGCCAGTGGTTATGACTGGACAGGAAGTCTCTATGGAGGAACAAGAAAGTTCAATAACGTATCATACAGTCTGGGAGGTCATCATCATTTTTCTGACCAATGGAAGCTCACCACTAATTTCGGGCTGGCCTGGAGAGCTCCTCACGTGTATGAATTATACAGCAACGGAAATGAACTCGGATCCGGAATGTTTGTCAAAGGAGATTCTACCATGCACTCCGAAAGGAGCTATAAATGGATATCTTCCATCAGTTACAGCAATAAAGTATTCAGTGCCCGAATGGACGGTTACCTGCAATGGATAAGCGGCTATATCTATGATGAACCGAAGAAAGAAACCATCACTGTTATTTCGGGGGTATACCCTGTATTCCAATACAAACAGACCCCGGCTTTCTTTCGCGGAATGGATTTTGACTTTCACTTCATGCCCACAAATTCATGGGATTATCACCTGATTGCTTCTTTTATACGGGCAAATGAACAGACGACAGGAAATTACCTTCCTTATATCCCCTCTTCCCGTTTCAGCCATGACCTCTCATGGCTTCACGAAACCAAATCGCATTCCAAATTACGTTTGAGTATCAGACATCGATTCGTGGCAAAACAGACCCGGTTTGATCCGAATACGGATCTTATTCCCTATACCCCTCCGGCATACCACCTCTTGGGGTTCGCCGCCAGCTTCGAGTGTCCTGTAAAATATGGATACAAACTACAATTCATGATAGCGGCAGACAATATCTTGAACAAAGAATATAAAGAATACACTAACCGTTCACGCTACTATGCGCATGACATGGGATGTGATATACGTTGTGGAGTGAACTGGAGTTTTTGATTTATAACAATTATTATTAACCAAATAAATAAAAAAATGAAAACAAATGTATGTAAAATCGCATTGATGTTCCTGATAGGAACATCTCTTTTGTTGTTTAATTCATGCAGCAAAGATCCTGTAATTCCTGAAAACGAGCCGGAAAACAAATTGCATGAAGATCCTTCCAAAATGACTGTCCGTCTTGTGGAATGCCACTTGCATGCAGGCTGGGATGAAATACTGAAAGTCGGCGGACCTCACCAGAATCCGGAATCTCCGGCCAAGCACATGAAACGTATTCAGGAAATAACTTATGAGCTGAAAGCCGGCAAGGGTTGGAGGCTTGCCGAAGGCAGTCAAAGCAAGTTCTACGTGCAGAAAAATGGAGACTACTATACTTATGGGAAATACACCCCGGCTCCCGTTTATTTGATGTTCATCTATTACTATAACGCCAAAGGAGATTTGATGAACAGCCAGTTTATAGAAAACGGGCAGGATAATATTCATCAACATTTCTTCACGCCTGAAAATGTAAAACCCACATTTGACGGTCAGCCGGAAGCCGATGACCATGAACCGCAGAAATTGGTGGATTATCTTTATGTGGACACTACCCCCTGGGACAAGACCAAACATAGCAAGGAAGCTGAAATAACAGGAGGCAGTAACCCGATAGGTTTGAAAGGAGTTATCCGTTTTTTGAAAGACCGTAAGGAATTCGACCTGAAAATTCGTCTTTATCACGGCTACAAATCCAAGGGCAATCCGGAAACAGGTACTTTTGATCCGTTCTATAAACCTTCCGGAATATTGATCCAGCGTGGTACATGGGATATCAACCTAAACATTCCGGTAGTGGTGTTCTGGAGCCGTGAAGAGACTGTGGGGGTAGACGAAGACACGAACCCCGAAGGGGTGGAAGAAGACGGGCTTGATGAAAAAAGTAATCGTGCCATACATTCAATTATGGGAACCTTCAATCTTACATGGAAAGAAGCGCTTGAAGAGTTTGTAATTTATACTTATAAGTCAGGGGATGTGGAAGCCGGAGCGATTTGGCTTTGAAAATCGGTTTGGACTGCCATAAGTAACCATAAAACTGCCTGTTGTGACATTGGTGCCGGTATTGTTTCAACAGGCAGTTGTTCCTGTTAAACCGTTTCATCTTTTTTTGCAAGAATGAAACGGAAACAAGTGCCATTCGACAGTGTCTCCAATGAGAACTGCCATAGGGCATTGAAAAGAAAATCATCTCGTGTTATAAACGATTAAATTCATGCTGTTTATTAGAATATTCAATATATTGTGAGATAATGAGTCATAATATTGTAAGATTATAAGAGGATTTGATTCTATGAATATCAGGAAATGGTTATTTACAATTCACATTTAAGATAAAATAGAGATTTTACAATGGAAGGCTATAATAAAAAAGTAATAATGAGTTATTGGACAATTTGCAGGATGAAAACAACGAAAAAAATCTACGTAAAGGTTAGCATTATCTTTTTATTGGGAGGAATTTTACTTTTTTCTTCATGCGAGAAGGAGGAAAATCAAAAGATCGGAGCCAACCGGAAAACATTATTCATGTATTTGCCATGGTCCTCAAATTTGACGAACTATTTTTATAATAACATATCTGACCTGGAAAAATGTATAACGAAAATAGGGCTGAACAATGAGAAAGTAATTGTTTTTATTTCTACTGGTAGTATGGAGGCCATGATGTTTGAAATTGTGTCTTCTCACGGGAGATGTAAACGTGAAATACTTAAAAAATATAAGTCTCCGGCTTTTACGACAATCGATGGGATAACGGCAATTTTAAATGATGTAAAGGCATTTGCTCCGGCTTCTGTTTATGCCATGATTATAGGATGTCACGGTATGGGATGGCTTCCTGTTAATGAGATGAAAGTGCGTTCCGCACCTCACATGAAAATGCTTTGGGAATATCAGGGTGTTCCATTGACACGTTATTTTGGAGGACTGACCGCCGAATACCAAACAGATATAAAATCTCTAGCCTCCGGTATTGCTAACGCAGGCATGAAAATGGAATATATTTTATTTGATGACTGTTATATGCCATCTATAGAGGTTGCCTATGAATTAAAGGATGTTACAAAATATTTGATTGGTTCTACCAGTGAGATGATGGCATACGGAATGCCTTATGTCACTATTGGGGAATATTTACTGGGGAATCCCGATTATCAATCGGTATGTGAAGGCTTTTACAATTTCTATTCAACCTATGAAATAATGCCTTGTGGGACATTAGCAGTAACGGACTGTTCAGAACTGGAAAATATGGCAACCATCATAAAAAGTATCAATAGTAAATATTCTTTTGACAAATCCCTGAGGGGAACAATCCAACGTTTAGATAGTTATACTCCTGTAATATTTTATGATTTTGTAGATTATGTAACCATTCTCTGTAACGATTCCATATTATTAAGTCAATTTAGGGAGCAGCTAAATCATCTTGTTCCATATAAAACCCATACAAAAAAATTCTACTCTATGGCCAAAGGTATTATTTCCATCAATACATTTTTCGGTATAATAACATCCGATCCGAGTGACAATCCTATGACTGTGCTGAAAGAAAATATATTATGGTATAAAGCAACGCATAATTAAAGTTGATAATAAGATGAAGAATACTAAACTCCCAAGCTTGCATATTTTATAACTTTTGGGTTATCGTCTGTTTTTGGGAATGGTATATATAGGAATTGATAACTATCATGTAGGGAATCATGCAAAAAAGTATTTATGGTTTCTGTTGAGACACAAAAAAATGTAATAACAATTATATTTCTTCTAATGAAAGCTTTCCGCATCGAAATGTGTTTGTTACTCCTAATATTCGCAATATGAAATGTAAAATTATAATTGGACTGTTAGTAATTCTCTATCTTACAGGTTGTTATAACAGGGAACAGAACCCTCGCCTTAGTGAGGCGGAAAAACTAATGCGAAACAATCCGGACAGTGCATTAGCGATACTACAAAAATTCAAACCTGAAGGCAACCGGGCTGAGCAGGCCAGATATGCATTGCTCTATTCCGAAGCTCTGGAAAAAAAACAAATGAAAGTTACTGACGATTCATTGATCCGCCAGGCTTGGCAATATTATAAACATTACCCCAAAGATTTACGTCACCAGTGCAAAACCCTATATTATTGGGGAAGAATTAAATTACGCACAGGGGATAAACCGGGAGCATTACGTCTTTTTCTCAAAATAGAAGAGAAGCTGACAGATACCAATGAATCTTATTACAAAGGACTTTTATACAGACAGATCGGTGAAATATATTATAAACAAATGAACTACAGCCGGGCATATCATTATTTCCACGAGGCCAGAAATAATTTCCGCCAATCGGTTGATATCCAGGAGGAAACAAAGGCAACCCTTGACATGGCAGCCGCTACTTTCCACTCAAAAGATATAGAAAAAGCAATAAGGCTGTATTCGGCGGCTCTTGACTTGGCAGATGAACAAGATAACAGTAATCTGATAGAAGTCAGCCTTACTAATCTTGCATCATTATATGTGATATCCAAACGCCATATATCCAATGACCTGTTACAGCGAATCGAACTTTCCGCCCGACAGGATACGGTATATGGATATCACACATTGACAGATGTAAGTCTTCTAAAAAACCAGATAGACAGCGCACGGTATTATCTAGAGCTTGCAAAGGCGCACACTACTGATATTTGCGACATGACAGAGCTACAATATACCGCATACCATATCGAAGCGCAGGCTAAAAATTTTGAAAAAGCAACGGATAATATACATCGCTATATCTACTTGAACGATTCAATAATGCGCTCAAACATGCAATTCTCCGCCGGCATGGTCGAGCGGGACTATTTTAAAGAGCGAACAAAATTCGCCCAATACAGAATGCAAAACCGGACTGTCTGGGAAATAGCTATAGCAGCCGCTACTTTTTTTATTATTGGAATTGCTTGGTATATTGTCCGCCAACGTTTACGTATGCAACGTGATCGTACCAACCATTATTTGTTATTGGTGGAGAAAGCCAATTCCGAGTACAAGGATCTTACTGAACGCATGAAAAAACAACAGACTACGGAAAGTTATTTAAGAGGATTGGTTGCTTCACGCTTTGATATTGTCGATAAACTTGGAAAGACCTACTATGAACGTGAAAATACAACATCGCAACAGTCAGTCATATTTAATGAAGTAAAGCAGATAATTACAGATTTTGCAGAAAGTAATGAAATAATGCAAGAACTGGAAAAAATCGTAAACACTTGTCATGACAATGCCATGTACAAGCTCAAGGAAGATTTTCCAACCATGAAAACTTCCGACACCAGGTTGTTATGCTATATTTTTGTAGGATTTTCGCCGCAAGTAATTAGCCTATTCATGAAGGATACGGTGGCTAACGTATATGCCCGAAAATCACGGCTCAAATCACGTATCAAATCTGCAAAAACAGTAAATAAGGAACTATTTTTAAACTTATTGGGATAAAATGGTACTTCATTTATGGTAATATATTTTTGATAGGCAAAGACATATTTCAGTAATTATATAGATAAAACAAGAAATATACTTGGCGAGGTTAAATAACTATACACAATTCATCTTATAAGTTGTGATCAAGAAAAACAATATCAAAACAGAATTGAAAAGTCTTCTTAAAAAGGCAAACAATCTACCTTTACTTATATATTTGGAGAAGTAGCTAATTTGAAACTATGCTTTAAATATATCTGACGGATGCAATTCAGGAACAGATAGCAGTTTGTTTTTTATTATATAACTTATAACGAAGTATGTTTCATAAAATAAAAATACACGATAAAGATATAAAAGAAATCGTGTCTTGTTTAGGTAGATTTTACACCGCTCGATATACTTAAAAATTATCGTCAAAGTTGTAACGAATAAATCAACCGCTTCCATTCTCTGCTCACTTTCTTGGGAATAGCCCAACAGATGCTTGACATCCTCTCCTTTGGGGTGTAAAAGTTATTTTTTCTCCCAAAAACAAAATGGCCTTGGTAGTCTTGAAGTCCTATATCAACTTTTCACATTCATAACTGATTAAATATTTAAATGGTAATATTTGTTACCAGTTATTTAGTGCTGTTCAGATTGCCCTTCTTCATTCACTAACCAATCCTAAAATCGTTAATGTGATTCATCAAGAATATTAGCAAATCTCCTTAATATTGAGTCCCTCCAGACTATTATTATCAAGGCAAAAAAACAAATCCGTTTAATTCGGAGGCAAAGTCAACAGTATACAGATGGATGAAATCTCCTTTATAGAACATATCTCCTCTACGGTTTTAAACGAAGTAATACATTTGAAAGACTGTATTCATCTACAACAAGTGATCAAAGTTAGGATTAAGGTGCTTGCTACGGATTCAAGCTACACTAATAATATCAACTAAAAAAGTTTTCACAAAACATTTCTTTAAAGTGCAAGGCCAGAGTTATCTAAATTGCTCCATTTCATAAGATCTGATGGTCAGAACTCAACCATGAAAGTGCTACCAGATTGAAAGGAAGTTTTAAAGCGTAGAAATAATATTATTTACAGACCAGAATAGAAAGCCAAAAATAGGAAAGTGGAAATATTTTGAATTTTCTTTGAAGTACATATGTTCAATGCAGTATGTATGATTGAAAAGGTCACGAAGGAAAAAAAGAACGGCAGCATAATCTGACTAAAATAAGAGGAGAGAGGGGGTGAACTTCCCCTAAAAATGAGGTATATAATGCATGGATGGAAAAGTAGGAATATGTAAATGATATTCTATAAAAAATGGAAGACAAGGGCTTTTTCGAAAAAAATGAAGAGAATTTTTTTTATTAACTCATAGGAAAGAACATCTTATGAAAGAGAATCAATTTATTTTTCAAACCATTCGTATTTGTTTGTGTCATAAAAAAGTCTTAAAAACAAAGTTTATTTGAATATTAGATACTCATTATCCTTCAAACAAAGAGTACATTAAATCAGAACAAACAGCTGTTTGCACGAGCATTGAATTTAACTTTAAAATAAATCTAGTTGTGTGGTGAGAGACGAGACTGCTAGCGAGATAGGCTATTTATTAGAACTTAAGTACCTCTATTGCATGAGCGAATGTTCAAGAGTATGGCCTGAATGACATCGAATGAGTACAGAAAGCGACTCGAAACGATATGGAAGATAGTTATATGACACCCTCCAAAAAGTAAATCTATCAAGAGGCGTCAGACGTTTATGGCAATGTTTTTTTAACAATACGATGTCACAACACATAGCTTTAATAGATGAGTTATTTTAAGATAATATTGGTGAGAACAACCGACTTTTGTATGGTATCTCATTTCAATACCCTTAGTTCGTCAGTATCCCCTAAGAAAACGTTTTGTCGTGGACTTGCGAGTATCTATCTCTTGCTGTTCAAGAAATCTTGTGCTATAGAAGATTTATTGAGTATGGTTTGAACACACGTTTTTGGTCATCCACAATTATAATATGAGTGATACCACCTTCAACTTGTAAAAAGAATGTTCCGTTTGTTGGACAAAATACTTTTTGAATTAGCCATCCTCTCTTGATTTTTATAGAATATGCTAAAAATACATTCAATTTTTACATTGAGAGCCTGTTTAAAAATGTCTGAAATCTTTTTCTAAAGAAGTTTCCGTATCAGCCCAATTGTATCTTTCTTTGAAGCGACCAAACTTTAAAAAAGATGTATCAGACTGATTTAACGGAAACCGAGTGGCAATATATAACAAAAGTGTTGAATCTGCAAGAAAGAAAGCGAAAATATGATTTACGGTTTATTTGGAATGCTATATTTTATTTAGTCAAGACAGGGTGTCAGTGGCGTATGCTTCCCCTGGACTTTCCCAAATGGCAGTTGGTCTATTACTATTATCGCAAATGGGCTTCCCAATTGAACTTTGACTTGTTACTGGAAAAATTACGTGGTCATGTACGAGTGAAGCGCGGTCAAAGCATGGAACCAAGTGTTGACATCATGGACAGTCAAAGCGTAAAATGAGGTAACAACGCTTCCTTGAACGGTGTCGACGGAAATAAAAAGGTAAAAGGTATAAAACGCCATGTCATAGTGGACAAGAATGGTTTTCTTATTGCCGTTATGGTTACCATAGCCAATATGCATGACAGTAAAGCGGCTTATTTATTGATGAGGGTTCTTAAAGAAATGTGCTCCGGGGTGAAAGTAATCCTTGCTGATGGAGGCTACAGGGGAGAACTTGTCGATAACATAAAAAAGAAGTTCGGCAATATCATTCAGGTTGTTATCAGTGCATATAAGAAACAAGGATTCAGACCCATTCAAAAAAGATGGATTGTAGAAAGAACATTTTCATGGATGGATTACAATAGAAGACTATGCCGAAACTATGAGCTGACATTTGATTCGGCAGAGGAAATGGTTAAACTAGCCACTATAAGATTATTATTGAGGAAAATTTAAACAGGCTCTGAATAGCTCATTCACTAATGAAGAATAATATTATAGGGAATATATGGCATTTGTGAAATATCATAAAAAGGGTCTTTTTCAAACACTGTTAGGGATACTGTAACAGTCGGTGTTATAATAATGTATCACTCTATTATGAAGATTGACCATATAATCAAAATTAGCAATGTGAAACATAGTTTTTTTTAGGTTTGATATTGGAATAATATTGATTTTTTATGCTTTTCGAACAGGTGTTAGATCAATGCGAGAAAAAATAATGTTCTGTAATTTTAAATCGTTGATTATCATGGATGTATAAATTAGTGTGTTAGAATTTTAAAATCATTTTATAATTCAAATACAATTTCACTTTCGTATTTTTGTGAGCAAAGAAAAAGTAAGAAGAATCTGACTTTTTTATTTATGAGTACTCATTAGCATTTTATCTATTAATTTAAATTTATCAAAAATGAAAACTAGACCTTTTTTAAAATCGATGGCATTAGTGATTTGTTGCTTAACTTCTTATGTATTGGTATCATGTGATAAAGATGATGATAAATTAAAAATCAGTCCTAATAAAGTAGAAGTTGCAGTTGGTAAAACGGTTACTGTGTCTGTTAGTAGTGGTACAGCACCATATGCGGTGACATCAAGTGATGCAAAAATCGCAATTGCGAAATCAGATAAAAACGCGATTGTAATTACCGGTGTAAAAGATGGTTCAGCAATGATAACTATTACAGACCGGAAGGGAGTTACAGGAAAAGTTGCTGTAACTGTAAGAACCGTAAAAGAGACCCCAAAAACTCCAAAAGGACTGGATTTTGATAAACAATCTATTACTGTGAGTGTTGGAAAAGATGGTATAGTAACAGTAAAAGGTGGTGCACAGCCATATTCTGCCGTTGCGAAAGATGTCAATATTGCTACGGTATCAGTCAAGGAAAATAAAGTCAACATAAGAGGAGTTAAGGCAGGCACAACTACTATTACAGTTACAGATAAGGATAAGAAAACGGGAACTATCAATGTGACGGTTAAATAATTTTCTTTTTTTTCTAATTTTATTGTAATGCATAGCGAGCGAGTGAGACGAAGATAATTTTGTTATATGCCGCTATGCATTTACATAAGTCTTTGTATATAATGATCTTGCGAGCTATAATTAATATCAAATTATGTGTTAAATGTTTTAAATTATGAAATTGATTAAATTGTATTTATTGGTAGCAGCCATGATAATAGTAACATCGGGCTGTGTTGGAACTGAAAAAAAATATAAACAACAAGAAAATAGTGCTGCCGGCGTAGTGGATAGCAGAAATAAAGATTATTATGGCACCTATGAAGGCATATTACCTTGTGCCGACTGTGGTGGCATTAAAACGACATTGCAAATTAATAGTGATGCAACTTATGATTTGCGGAGTGAATATCTGGGTGAGAAGAATGGTATTTTTGAAGAGAGCGGTGTGTATAATATGATAGGCGAAAACATCATTGAACTAGTTACTCCTTCATCGGGTGCCAAAACGTATTATAAAGTTCTCGACGACGCAGTAGTTTTGTCTGACAGTACGGAAATCTTCAACAATAGTGGGCGGCTCGCAGAACAATATATATTGAAAAGACAGTAATGTTTATGTACGATAGGAGATGTGAATTGTTTAAGGTAAGAAATTTTAATATAAAAAATATTGTTATTTCCTGTCTGTATAGTGTTAATGGAGATTTATAAAAAGAAACATAACGATGAAAGTCTATATGGGATTCTTTTGTCAATTCAAAAGCAGTATCAGAAGATAAAATTATTAATTTTAAATTTTAGAGGATGAAATATTTATTAAAAGAAGGTAAGATAGAAATAGTATTCTTCTTGCTTTTATGCCTTGTCAATTCGAAAGCGAAATCTCAAATATTACTTGAAAACGAATCGTTAGATGCTTGCTATGTGTTGGCTATTGCAAATATCGATTTAACAACGGGGTTACAAAAAAAATATGAGGAGGAATACATTGCAACGTCTGTGATTGTCGGATATAGCTTAAGTGATAATGAAGTGAAACTCTATTGGTTGGATGATAGGTATGATTTCGATTTATACTCTATACAGAAAAATGATAGTATAACTTTACATTATCCCCATATGTTACGAGAAAATAAAAAGATAGCAATAGCCATGAATAATCATAGTTTGCAGGAACGTATAAGGAAAAATGACAGTATCTATATTGATATTGACTTTTTTGACATTGAAAAGGAACTGGGATTACCTCCTTCTTTAGACGAAGGGCTATTCCTTAAATGGGAAATTGCAAAACGGCGCTTTATAGAGCATATAATAGAAGATAGTCAAGGATTACATAGATTAGATATTGAGGACGCAGATGATTTACGTTTGTCTGAGCGTACATTTTGTCAGCTATATTGTATATACATATTGATACATAATAAAACCATAAGGAATAAAAAGTAATCTAATGTATGATATTGAAAAAGCTATGTTTTTCCTTTCATAAGAGTATGTATGGCTTCTTTTTTTATAAAAATATAAACACATAAAAAAAGCATTGTCTTTGTGCTTGAAAGACTTCTTTGTGTAAAATAAAGTAAGATATAGAAATACAAACGGCTGCCAAATCATTATCTCACTTTACACCGATTTTTTGGGAAGCCTTTCTATTTTAGATTTTTCTCAGTTTGACTTAACCGATTGGGAAATAAATTTTTAGCGAGTTATTTGAGAAATAGCGGTAACGAGTTAGCAACCGTGCGAATTTCACGTTTTACGTTGCGATGCTGTCAAATAACTCTTTCATTTGTAAATATAATAACTTTTCCCGAAATACAAACTATCGGCGACAATTTTATAAAATCTGCTGGCAAAAAAAGAAAATCATTCGTCCTATTCACAAGTTGGTATGTTAGGAACATTGTCCGCTTTGTCATTTTGTTACTGGGATTTGTCCGCATGGTAGGAGAACCGTACCTATCAGTTGGGCATATCGTTTCATTTTGCAATGTCCGGTATGTGGTTTTGTGGTATAACTCTCAGGTATCGTTTTCTTTTTTTTGATACGTGCAAATGCAAGAAGCCTCCGGCGAGTTACCCCGCCGAAGGCTGTTATAATTTGAAAATTAGTATTATTAAAACGCACTTTTCCTATAATACTTTTAGTTTTCTCTTGTAAATATCTTGTTATTTTTTATCAAAAAATCGTCTGTAATACAGAAAATTTCAGTAATTTTATTTTTGGTAATCATGATATGGTATTTATTCTTTTTTTACATCTAAGACATTAATTATCAGAGATATTACAAAATAAATCGACAGCTTGATAAAGGCGCCGATTTATTTTTAAAAGGGGGCTTATCCCGAACTCGCGTTATAAGTTTAGTTGCCGAACCACTCTATAGCCATGGGATTTCCTATGGTGGTTATCATAGGAATAGGATTAATCTTATCTGTCTGAGGATTGAGATAATAGATGCCTTTTGTTGTCGTTGAAGCATTGGCGATTGCCAAACCGTCTTTATATTTAGACACTAACACGCCATAGCCATTGGACAAATCCAATCCTTCTATTTTCTTCATCTTCTGATTGTATAAATCAAAGACTACAGCTCGGCTCGCTATAGCGCCATGTCCCGTTTCTCCTGGTTTGTAATAACCGGGAATATCAATGTATCCGTAGGCTTTGCCATTGGCTACATAACAAATTGAAGCGGCAAAACCAGCTACTTTCTCTTCTCCTTCGATAGAAGCTCCGGTTATCGTCCAATGGTATGTTGGATCAAAGTCTGTTTCTCCTTTCTTAATCCGAAGTATGCCGGCCTTATGCCCTGCCACCATTCCGAAGTTCCCGAGACAAGAAATGTATATATCGCCTTTTTCATCCATGAATAAAGACTTGGGGTCGATCGGACGTGTGGCTTGAGAAAAACCACTGGTTTTCTCTGAAATCATCTTGACCAACTTGTCCGTCTTGGTGTCAATGACGGCTACATCTGCTTGTTTGTAATTCTCAGGGCTTGTCCAACCTCCCACCATCTGGCTTAGACCGGCAAACACATATCCGTCACGCTCAATCATGATTCCGATGTCCGGATTATTATCTTGAATACCCAAAGAGGTCAGGTTGATCTCTCCTGTCTTCTGCATCGTTTCGGGATTAAATATGTAAATCAGTCCTAGTCCAGCAAGCGATAGATAGGCTTTTGTGGAAGATAGTTTGACAAGATTGTTGGCACTGTTATTGGCAGGCAATTGCAAGCTTCCCTCTCTTTGTAAAATTCCATTCGTGCGACGGTATTTAATCAGTTCGTTTTTGTCCATTGTCAAATGATAGCTTGGGAAGACATAGACTTCCTGACCTATTATCATAGGATAAGAACTGCCAAAGGGAACATTTATACCATTGTTGTTATTGGTAGCCATCGTCTTGCCTAATACAGGCTCATCAATGAGTTGCATATAAACCGTTCCATCCATACCTGTTGCATTGGGTAGGGCTGTTGTTAGGAGAATCTTTCCCGAACCTCCTGCAATAGGATTGTCCGGATCGTTCTTGTCACATGAGTTAAGGCACAATGCAGCGAATATCGCTGCTACAAAAAATACATTCTTTTTCATTTCTTTTTTTGTTTAATGATTGTTAATTTGTCACTTAAATACGTATCTGAATCTGATAGTGAAGCTACGTCCGGGTAAAGGACGGTTAAACTCGCTGATCATTTTTGTATCGGTCAGGTTGTTTATTTTTCCCATAATGAAGTAGCGTCCATTGCCAAAGCTTTGCTCAAAGCCTATATTGCACGAGAGGGTTCGAGGTATGCGATGCTGCTGGAATTGGCTTTGTTTGAAGTCGTACAGATATTCTTCCACAAATGAAGCATCGGTGAATATGCGCGTATTCATCCCGCTGCCTCCGAACAGATTTTCTTTGTGAAACTCCAATCCTGCGTTTGCCATCAGATAGGGTATATTGGGCATACGGCTACCTTTGGTAGGGTTGGCAACAGTTGTATTTTGTTCATACTTGCGCACATCTCGCAGATCTTGGTAAGTGGCGTTCACATAGCCATAGAGCCACCGTGTCATGTCGGCTTTCACCTCTGCTTCCATACCAAGAGTCCGCATCTCGCCGAAGTTCTGATACTGCGACTGCAAGAATCCGCCCGTAAAGCGAATCATGTCTTTGAGATGCATATAGTATCCGTTCAGTTCAATCTGTAAGTTAGAGGAGGCTTTTCCAGTTAAATCGAATAACATTCCTATGTTGACACTTATATTGCGTTCGGGAGTGAGATTGCCGGCAGGAGCTATCACGTATCCATCACCCAACAGTTCCTCTTCCGATGGAAGCCTTACATCATATCCGAACGAAGCTTTTGCCATCAGACTGGGTGTGATGCGGTAGCGAAGTGCATTGCTGATGCCGAAATCATTCTTGTGTGTGTCTATATCCTCTGCTGTCTTTACCAGGACACTTGCCATCCGCGTTTTCATCGAGTAGTAGTAATACTTGACGTTGAAAGAGTTAAGGAACTTATCGTTCGAGGTGCGATAGTCGTAATTCAAGCCTGCCACCCAACTGAACATATTGCTTGGAAAGTCGGTACGATAACCTATGACCTTGTCCTTCATCCCATCACGAGGGTTGGCATGAGCGTATTTCAGCAAAGAGTTGAAGTTTACCGAATGGTTCTCATTGACAAGATAGTTGAGATTCAATTTGTGCTGCAATTGATGCTTTTCATTCGTCAATAATGAAGCCCATTTGCCGATTTCGCCGCCGAATTCGGAAACTGCCGGATAATGCGTTCCATCCCAATGTGTGCGGTGCGAGGCGGTATCGGCAAAATGATAGTCGGTATAGATATACCCCAGCTGCCAGTCCAAGTCCAGGCCGTCTAAGAGGAAGTTTTCTTTCTCCATCTTATTGGCGAAAATAAAGGCGTTGGAATGGCTGTGTGCATGCCGGATGTTCGATTCTATCCCCTGTATATCTTTGTAAGTATGTATGAAAACGGGTTCAAACTCCACCAAGTCAAACCACCACTTCCGTGCCTTAAAGCTACCGCCGATGACTGTTTTTTTAAACTTGTCGTGATCGCGGGTTATAGTAAGCCCCTCTTGAAAAGGAGACTTCATCTTGTAGTCGTTGTCGGCATAGGTATAAAAACCTCCCAGCCCGAACTCGATTCCTTTTGGGGCAATGTTCATCTTGCTCACAACGGATGCATTGTGCGTATTGAAACTGCCGTAAGAATAGTTCACGTCCAAATATTTAGGCGGATACTCTTTGATGACAATATTGACCGCACCACCTACGGCAGAACCTCCGAACTTGGCAGGGACAACTCCTTTGTATATCTCGATGCGGTCGATCATTTCGACCGGAATATCATTGATGTCGATAAAATCGGAATTGTCGTTCATCGGATTCCCGTCAATGAAAAGCCCGATGCGTTTGCCTTCCAGTCCGCGCACCGATATGCGAGAGGTACTGCCTGTTCCACCCGTGGCACGCACGGTGATTCCGGCGGTTTTTGCCAGAATGTCTTGTACATTGTTAACCGTTCCTTGTATCTGGTTCATGCTGATAACGGATATGGGCATGGCCTGCTCCCGTAACTTACGGGCTTCGCTCTTACCCATCACTACCACCTCGTCCAACGATTTTGCTTCGGCTTTCAGGCGGATGATGATTTTTTTCCCTCTCTCTTTACCCACCGTGAGCTTGCGGGTTTGCGTGTGGTAGCCTATAAACCTTACAGTAAGCGTATAAGTGGCTGCGGGAACATCGGAAAGTAAGAACTCGCCATGCCCGTCTGTCACAATGCCCTTTTTCAGCTCTTCGATGAAGATGGTTGCGCCGGGCAGTGGTTCTTCGCCTGCATTGTCGATGACCATGCCTGCAATCCGTCCTCCACCTGTTTGGGCAGACACGCTGATACCTGTGAGCATCAGCGTGAAAAAGAAAAATAATACTTGCTGCTTCATTGTTTCTTGTTATGAATATTAAAGAGCAAAATCGGGTGCTTCGGGCAAATCTCCGGGATTCGGACTCGGTTTAGCCGATCCGGCCTCGCTTTCACGTATCACCACATGCTGTACGTTTTTTGCCTGATTGCGCATTTCGAGTTTGGGAAAGAACTGAATGCGTGGTGTTTTGAGAGTTTCGGCGGTAACGGCTTTTTCCGTTTCCATGCGTTTCCCGTTGGATACAACCTTAAATGACCCGAGGTTGGCCAGGTCAACGGTTCTGCCGCTGAGCATCTCTTCACGTACGATTTTCGCCAAGGCGGTGATGGCTGACCGCACGTCGGCACGGCTCAGGGCTGTGGCATTGACAATCCGATCCTCTAGCTGCTTGGTGGTAATCTTGCCTTGTGCAATGGGAGAGGCGTAATACATGGTTTTGCCCTTGTGTTTACCGATGCGCATCTCTTCTTTTTTTACGTTGTATAGTAACATGACTTTTGATGTTTTTGATGGTTATACTTTGAATAATTTTGCTGTTCTACTTAAACAGCTTCAGTAAACGGCTTTGATCGCTCCATTGGAACGTCTTTCACCGTTTAACTTAAACGATTCCGATTGCTTAAGTCCGCATTCTCTTTAACTGCTGTCGTATGTCTTCTTCATAATCTTTTCAAATTTTGTTTATGGTTATTAAAATGGTGTGGATCTCAAAAGCAGTATTTAGCCTTTGCCCATACTTCCGAATTGTGCTTATACGGGCCGAACATACCCTCGCTTCCTCCGAACCAGTCGTAGCCTGCCGAGAGGTGGATGTGGTCGTTCAGGGCATAGTCAGCCGTGAAACGGCTGAACCAGCCCTTGTGGTTGAGGTCGAAATAGGTGAAGTCGGAAAGCTGTAAGTTGCTGTCCAGTAACTTCTTCGACACGCTGAGCGTAAGGAGCGAATTATGGCGGGGCTGTGCGACGTAGCTTTCGTACTTGAAAATACTCTCGGAAGAGAACTGAGCCATCACTGTCCATTCATGAGGGGCATACCAGTCGGCCCCCACCAACCAATTGATGGTGTTGAATCCTTTTTGAGGGGTGGAGGCGGCTTGCTGTATGTAGCTGAAATGCTTCCCGAGGTTGAAGGCCGCTTCGCCGTGCAGCACGAACTGTCCCAAGGGCTTTGAGACATCGCCTCCGACGAATCCCATGCGGTAGTATCGGGGCGAAACCGTAAGTTGGGCGCCCGATGGTTTGTACTCGATGACGGGCATCTTGTTCCACGTATGCAGCGCGGCAAGCGAGAAGTCTACCCCCGGCAGGGCGAAAGAGAGCCTGCCCCCGTATTCTACGTTGGAGAGGCGTAGCTCGGGGCGGCTTCCCTCCGCGTCCCAGACAAGGGGCCGGGGTGTTTCTTTAGGCAACACGCTCCACGGATTGGCGGCATCGGTGGGCAGCTTGTATCCTTCGAAAGTGGGAACGGCAAGCAGTTCGAGCTTCATCTTGTCGTTGAAGACGAAGAACCGCAGGGCATTGACGGGCATGCGGATGTCGTCGTAGTCTTGCGCCAAGAACTCGGTCATATCCATGGGTGAGACGAGGTCGGTGATACGTACGCCGTCGGCCGCACCCCAGATGACAAGTTGTCGCCCGAGACGAAAGCCCCAGTGCTCCTGCCGATGGTCGAGGTATGCTTCCCGCAGTTCAAAGCCGGTGCGCTCTTTCAGCAAGGCGTTGTAGGTAGCGTTGAACGAGACGAAGAGCGAAGAGCCTGCGAAGTTTTTGCCGACCTCGCCCCTGAGTCGGGTACGGGAAGACATCCAATCGTTCGGTTTTTCGGAGCGGAAGGCGTGGTAGGTGTCGACAAGGCCTTTGAGCTGCCACGACGATTCGCCCGCTCCTTGTCCCCAAACCCCATGCACGGAGCAAAACAGAAAGACCGAGATGCAAAGCCCCGCGGAAAGACGATCGAACGCTTTCATCAGAACCTGCCTTTCTCTAACGTGGTCACGTTAAACTTGCTCTCCTCCATGGGAATGTTGTACGTCGGATTCTTGATTTCGAGAACCGTCTGATGCTCGGTTTGCACGTTGGTCATGTGCATCTTCCGGGCTACCCAGAAGCCCTCTACCTTGGCAATATCCGACATCTCGAGACGACGGTGCAGCTTGCCCATCTTGTCGTAATATTCCACCCTGACAGGTATCAGACAGTCCTGACGTATCAGGGCCGTTTTCCTGGAGTAAATATCACGCTTGTCCTTAGGCAAGGATTCCAGTTTCCAGCACTTCTGTCCGTCGACGGTTTCTTCGCCCAGGAGCGTGTGCGTATCCTCGTCCACGTTGCGACTGCCCATGTCGTCGTAGGTAAAGTCGCTACCCATAAAGTAGTCTTGCTTGGCAGACGAACCGCTGATACGGCGCGTTTTCTTCATGGCGGGCAGATAGAGCCATTTGTCATCGTCCTTGTTCAGCTCGTCATAATCCCACGTCAAGAAGCCCGTCCCCTTTACATCGCCGGGATATTGGAAGAACATGATGCTCTTGCGGTCTTTCTTTTCTTTGCCCACATCGATGGAGTAGGAAATGAGCTTGCGTTCGCGCACCGCTCCGCGTTTGTTGATTAACGTCATAACCATTTCAGACCGACGGGTATCGCCGTCGGGACGGTCTTTTACCTTTTGGGCAATCTCTCTGCCCGTTTGTGCGCATGTTGTGGCAGCGAACCCCACCACAAGCATGGCTACTATTGCGATTGATCTCTTCATTTGTCCTTTTTCTTTATAATTGATTCTGATTGATTCGATTTATATTCCGGTCTCCTTCTGCCGTGCTACCATGCGGGCAAATTCGCCGTTTCGGGCAAGCAGTTCGTCGGGTGCTCCTTGTTCTGCGACGGTTCCGTCTTTCAGCACCACGATATGATGAGCGTTGGCAACGGTGCGCATACGGTGTGCGATGATGACGACGGTCTTGTTCTTGATCAACTCCGATATACCGGCCTGTATCAGCGTTTCGTTCTCTACGTCCAGACTTGCCGTTGCTTCGTCCAAGAGGATGACAGGAGCATCTTTGAGAAGCGCACGGGCAATGGATATGCGTTGGCGTTCGCCTCCCGATAGCGATTCTCCGTTTTCGCCTATCAAGGTGTCGTAACCGTTGGGCAGCCGGGCGATGAACTCATCGCAACGGGCAAGACGTGCTACCGCTTTCACCTCTTCCTCGGTAGCGTCTTTCTTCCCGATTTTGATGTTGTCCATGACGGAAGCGTTGAAAAGCAACACGTCCTGAAAGACTACGGCATAGTTTTTCAAGAGCATTTCGGGATCTATTTTTGAGATGTCCCGTCCGCCAAGTGTGATCTTTCCGCCATGAATATCCCAAAAGCGGGCAGCTAATTTTGCCGAAGTGCTTTTGCCTCCCCCCGAAGGTCCCACAAGTGCCGTTACTTTGCCTTGCTTGGCAGTGAAAGAGACGTTGCGCAGCACCTGCTTGCTTGTCTCGTAAGCAAAATCGACCTTGTCAAAACAGATGTCGTAACCCTCTACCGTGCAATCCTCATCGCCTTGCTGTGCGGGCATGTCGTTCATCTCACGCATGCGGTCGATACGCACATCGAGTAGTATCAGTGCCGCCATATGGTTGAACACGTCCATGATGGGGTTGTAGATGCTGGCTACAACGAGCAGGAAGACCAAGTAAGTGAACATGTCGATGCTGCCCAAACCAAGTAAATAAGCTCCCGCAATGATAACGCTTGCCAAACCAAGTTTCAGGATAGACTGTGCACTGCCCACAAGCCCCGCTCCGAGAAATTCGCCTCGCTGCAGAGTGGCTTCATATATCTCGAGCTGTTTGTCTAAACGGTCGCAATAGGCTGCCTCTCCGTTGTACGATTTAATCTCCTGCGCCGCTTCAAGCCCTTCCTGTATCTGCTCGGTCGTATCACGCCTTACGTGATAGTACTCCTTATTAGCTTTGTCCATAAGCCTTTTTCCTAAGAAAATGACCGTTGTCGCTACCGGTACGACCCCAAAGAGAGCAAGGGCCAGTTGCCAGTTGTAGAAGAACATCCCGGTGGCAATCAAGATAATGCTGATGACAGAGGCGAAGAGTTGTGGAACTGTGTGAGAGAAGAGGGTTTCCAACATGTTACAATCCTCCATCATCGTAGCGGTGAGATCCGAAAGATTCTTTTCTCCGAAGAAAGCCAAAGGCAATTTACGCAGCTTCTCGGCAATGCCAATACGACGGTTGGCACTCTCGGTATAGATTTTCGTGTAGGTGCTCTTGTACTGTATCATCGCAATCACAAAGAGTACCGTCATAAAACAGAGAGCCATCAGCACGTAGTACCAGAGCCCGTGCGTCGTGCTGTTCCCGGCTTGGATAACAGGGTGCAGGTAATCGGTGATGAACAGAAAGATGAAGATTACCGGCAGCATCAGTGCCAGGTTGAGAAAAAGAGAAGCTATAACCCCTTTTATAAAGGTCTTTGCCCCGTCTTCCGATAAGGCGAATCTATATTGAAAATATTTACTAATATTCATGATATTGTCTCCTGAGGTTTATACCGTCCATGTCACGGTTCGTTGATATTCATTCCACATGCTGTTATAGATGCCGTTTCGGGCTATCAACTCGCTGTGTGTGCCTTCTTCGGCAATCTTGCCTTGTGCTATCACCAGTATCTTGTCGGCATCCTGTACGCTGGTCAGACGATGGGCGATCATCAGCACTGTCTTTCCTTTTCTCAGCTCGTGCAGGGCTTTTTGTATCAGGTGTTCGTTTTCGGGGTCGGCAAAAGCTGTTGCTTCGTCCAGGACAACAATCGGCGCATCTTTCAAGATGGCCCGGGCCAAGACAATGCGTTGCTGTTCCCCTCCCGAAAGGAATGTTCCATCTACTCCTATCTTCGTGTTCAATCCGTTGGGTAGCCGGTCGATGATCTCCCGACTTTGGGAAAGGTCTATGGCACGTTGCACGGCTTCATCACTCGCTGCCGGATTACTGTATTTGATGTTCTCCAGCAAAGAGGTCTTGAAGAGTTTTGTATTCTGGAAGACGAAAGCGATGTGGTTTATCAGGTTGTCTTTGGCAATGTTTTTCACATTTATTCCGCCAATCGTCACACTACCTGCTGATACGTCCCAAAAGCGGGGAATGAGTTGGGCGATGGTGGTTTTCCCTCCTCCCGATTGCCCCACAAGGGCAAAAGTCTTCCCTTCGGGGAGGTGGAAGCTGATACCGTCTACGGCATTTTGCCCGGCATTGGGATAGGCAAACGAAACGTTCTCGAATGTCACATCGCAAGCGGTGATTTTCTCCGGATTTTCGGCTATTGGGAGTGGTTCGCTACTCGTCAGGTTTTCCACCCGGCTTATGGCTTGATCTGCCAGAAACATATCTTGTTGCAGATACATCACTTTCATCACATTGGTTGCTATCACCGGAGTAATCAGCACATACAGGAACATATCAGTGATAATGGGGGCAATGTTTTCGCTTTTGTTGCCGATAAGCAATATGGCTATGGGGACAAGTAGGAAAGCAAAGCTATTGATGGCCACCGTGTAGAGTGACATCGGCTTTTGCCAACCCAGCGTGTATTTGGTAACTAAATCCCGGTAGGCGATGATGCTGTCGTAAAAACGTTTGAAAGAGAATACTGTCTGCTGGAACACTTTCACCACCGGAATGCCACGTACGTATTCTACCGCTTCACTACTCATATGCTCTTGTGCTCCGAGGTATTCATTTTGGAACGCCTTCTGAGCAGTCGTATTCATCCGTGTCATGATGAAGACAGCCGCCGTGAGGGGGATCAGGCACGCCAGACCAAGTTGCCAGTTGAAGACAAAGATCAATATTATAACCGACAGCGGGGCTATAAAACTCCCCGCCAGGTCGGGCAAGAGATGTGCGACAAATGTGTGGGTTTCAGAGGCATTTTCATCAATAATCTTACGCATCTGTCCGCTGGTATTCCGGTCGAAGAAGCCAAGCGGCATCTGCATGATTTTTCTCATGGCCGTACGTCGCATATTGGTTTCTACCCGGAACGCCGCTAAGTGCGAAAGCATCAGCCCGACAAAGTAAATGACAAGGCCTGCAACGGCTGTGCCTACCGCCCACCATGCATAGACGTTGATAGGGATTCCCGTGGCAACGCTGCCGGTCGATAGCAGCGAGCGTACGATCAGCCAAATGAAGATGAACGGCATAAGCGAGAGCAGACCGCTTAATCCCGACAGTGTCAGGGCTATAGGCATAAGCACCTTGCGTTTGCCCATGTAAAATTGAAGTTTCTTTAATGTATTCATATTAATTGAATGTTTCATTGGTTTTTATCTCTTTCCCGAATAACCGGAACTTTTGGAATAACACGGGTGTAACGCAGAGGTCGGCTACGAGTGCCGATACGATACCCGCTACGGAGAGCAACCCCATATGTATAAAAGAGAGACCCTCGGAAGTCATGTAAATAGCGAAGTTCGCACATATCACGACACTGGTCAGAATGATCGGTGTCCCGATCGTACGGAACGAGCGGAGAATGGCATCTCGATAATTGCCTCGACGGTCGAATTCCAAATGCCCGTGGTTGATGAAGTGAATGGTGTCGTCTACAGCTAAACCGAGGGTCATCGGCATAATGGTTGCGGTCATCATATCCAACGGGTAGCCCAGCCATCCCATCAGTCCACCGACCACCAAAGCCGGAGTGATATTGGGTATCAAACCGATAAGTCCAATGCGTACACTGCCGAAGACCAACATCATTAGGATGCCGATAATAAGGAGAGAGATGGCAAATGAAACCATCTGCCCGCGAGCCACGTACTGCATCATCACAGTAAATTGCGGAATACTACCCACTGTAGTGACAGAAGCTTCAGGGAAGAGTCTGGCGGCATTGGCTGCAATATTGTTCAACTCTCGTTCTACCTCGCCGGAGTCAAAACTGCTGATTTCCACCATCAGGCGTAAACGTCGATAGTCGTAATCGATCCAATATTCCGCTTCGCTACCGCCTGCATTCTCGTAAAGGAGCAGCAGTTGTGCCACCTCTTCCGGATTCGTCGGAATACGATAATAAGCCGCATCTCCTTCGTGCAGGGTTTGATTCAGGTCTTTTAGGATATTCAGCACTGTAGTCGTTCGCTTGGTTAGCTTATAGCCTTCGGCCTTTTGTGCCAGAGAGTCTAAGCGTACAAGCATTGCCGGCGATTTTGCCAAGCCGTCTTCGGGCAGATCTATCATGACGTCGTAGGTGTAGATGGATCCCAGTTCGCTTTCACCTACTTCCAGCAGACTGTTTACATAGGCTATTTTACGTCCCATGGTGCGTTCTATGTCAAAGGCAGTCTCTATCTTGGTGAATTGATAAATGAGTACTGCGGTAAGCAGCCCTGCAATCCATAGGATCAATGTGCCATGCCGGAGTACGCTTTCTCCCAAACGTCCCAGTTGATGGTCGAGCCACCGTCCGCCGGTTTCCTGCACTTTGGGATGAGGTTTGCCGTTCTTGCCAAAACTCAACAGCACGGGCATCAGTGTAATAGCAATGAAGAAAGCCAGCATCACGCACAAGGAGGTAGCGATACCAATGAACCGCATGGGCTGCATCGGAATAGCGAGAAACGACAGCAGGGCGGCAAAGGTGGTGAGTGCACTGAACAACACAGGCCAGCCCATTTCACCCACGGTCTCTTCTACGGCTCGTCGACGTTCTCCGTGTAGAAGGAATTGCCGTTTGAAATAGGAAAAGATATGTATGTTATAGGCTATCGAGACGGCAAACGCCAACAGCATAGGTATCATCATCATACCGCTGTCTATCGTCATGCCGACATATCCCAACAGTCCATACACAATCACAATTGAGCCTGCCGCCGTGATAAGTGGAACGACAACGCCCCGTAGGGAGCGTGTTATGAGTAACAAAATAAGAATGGAAACGAGTGCGGCAATGCCCATCACACGGGGCATCTCTTTGCCGATCCATTTCATCTTCATGGCGGTAACGTAGGGCAAGCCTGTGCCTTTGGGATGGAGCTTTTGGTATTTGTCTTTAGTGATGATATGCTCCAGCTCATTCCCCGTTAGCACTTCAGGAGAAACGGCATTCTTACCTTTATTCCACACTGAATCTTCAGGAAAGGTACGCAACTTGAGAATAATCCACGAGAGTGTACCATCTTTGGAGACAAGCCGCTCGGCAATATGTGGCTTCATATAGGCTTTGCGACGTATCGTTTCCAGACTTGCCGCATCAGTGGGAATAAGGTCAGGTACTATCTGCTCGATAGTCATTCCTTCTTCATTCCCTACCATAAATTCGATGTCAGTGAGCGAAGTGATTTTGTCGGCGTATGAAATGCTATCCATCATTTCGTTCGTGAGTTCGCGGATAAGCTCTAAGTTCTCTTTCGTAAACGAATTGTCGCATCGGGTCAGTACGGCGGCAAAATTGTCATTGCCGAATATATCCTTGAACTCTTCGGTCTTGACAAGCATCGGGTCGTCCTCGAGGAAGTAGTCCTCCCACGAAGCACTCACCTTGAAGTATCTCAACCCTGTAAATCCGATGGCGAAGACAAGGATAAACAAGCTTAGTACAAGCCATCGTCTTTGTACCATCCATCTGCCCTGACGGGCAAACCAGTCATTGATTCTTTCTATTTTCATATCGTTTGTTATTGGTAAGTTCATTCATTTCAATACATTCAGCCGAACTCGCGTAATTTATATATAAAACACACCATACGATGGGTATATATGCCGAACATGACAGCAATATATTACCAACATGACAGCAATATATTGCCAACACGACAGTAATATATTGCCAACATGACAGCGATATATTGCCAACATCCGGGTGATTTATTGCCATTGTTTTCAGACTTTTCTTATTCCAAACTCGTGTTATTACTTGGTCTTGCTAACCTAACATCAGCAGGCTGAGTGCCATAACCGCCATGCCTGCTACCAAACCATAGATCGCATGATGATGTTTCCCATATTCTTCGGCAGCGGGTAGTAACTCATCGAGCGAAATGAAGACCATGATACCAGCAATCATCCCGAAAATGACACCGGAAACATGGTCATTGAGAAACGGTGCCAAGATAAGATAGCCGATGACGGCTCCTAACGGCTCGGCCAACCCCGATAGGAATGAAAGCCAAAAGGCCCGTTTACGATTGCCTGTAGCATAATAGACCGGAACGGAAACGGAAATACCTTCGGGTATATTATGTATGGCGATGGCAAAGGCAATAGGTATAGCAATGTTTACATCCTTCAATGCTGCAAGAAAAGTAACCATGCCTTCCGGAAAATTGTGTATTGCCAACACCAAGGCTGTCACTACACCGACGCGTAATAATTGAGGCTTTATCTCGATTTTTCGTTCTTCCTTCAAGTCCATTTCTTCCATCCGATGCATTTCGTATGGATTTTCGTAGTGAGGGATTAGCCTATCAATAAGTAAAATCAATATGATTCCCCCGAAAAAAAGATAATGTAGAATAAAGAGTTCCATCGGCCTTACCATGTAGCAAAGAGTCTGCACAGAAGAGGCAAACAGATTGGCGAAAGACATATAAATCATTACTGCTGTTGAAAATCCCAATGAAAGGGAAAGGAATGAAGTATTGGTGCGCTTGGCAAAAAATGCAATCGCACTGCCTATCCCTGTGGATATACCGGCAAACGACGTTAGGAGAAATGCTATAAGTACTTGTTGAGACATGGTTATGATGGATTGGAAGTTAATGATTCAAAAGAGAACAAAAGAAGGTTTTGTTCAAAAACAAAGCGAGCCGCTCTTTGCAGGCGGCTCGCTCGGTAGGAGAAACAGTTAGATTTAGAAATACGATGTTTCATGCATTTGACAACTAAGTTTAATCCGGTCAGTCTGCGGATGTACAATGTTGATACTTTGATCTTTCGTTCCAATATTTTCTTTGGGCAAAACCTTTCCGATACGGGAGGCTTCCCTGCTTTGCGTAACCCACGACTCCTCACAGAAGAAAAGTCCGTTAACCCCTTGTACGAGTGTTAACTCATCGTTGCTGATGATGTTGATGATACTCATATGCTGATTATTATTTAGTAACTCTTCTGGAATGACACGGAGTGTCAACTCCTGCATCAAGCGTAAGGGAATCTGGTCAGTCTTATCGCACCCGCCCATGCAAGCTATAGGTACAAAACCGGACAGAGGATAGCTGACATCTGTTGTCTCGGAATCAAAAACAAGAGAGATTCGATTGTCTGCAATACTGCAATCACTTCCGCAAGGCTTGCACTGCAGACAAGACGAGAGACGGATGTTTCGATTCGTTATCTCGTGACTGGCAGGATGTTTCAATAGCTCTGCCTTCATCTTTCATTCTTTACATTCATGAGCTTCTTCCATCCTCCCGTGCTAAAGCGAATATACTCACTGATGAAACACTCTATTTCTTCGCAGGAAAGTTCCTCATGTTGCACCACTTCTTTCATCATATTAATCCACCAAGAGCAGGTAAAGTGTATGAAGAAGGGGGAAACATCGGTATGTAGCTCCGGATGAAGCCTTCTCATCCTTTCCATATATTCCATCCCTATTGCGGCACTCTTTTCAATCCACTCTTCCAAATAATCTTTGAGGCGAGAATGCTGCGTAGAGAAAAACAGCAATTTTAATTCACTTCGGTAACGGGTTATAATGCCCATAAGCTCCTGCAAGGATGCACGATGATATTCATCTGAGATAAATATGTCAAGAGAGAAACTCTCCGGTCGGTTGTGATCATCCAGCATCCTGTACATAGCAGCCAAAAGGGGACGCAACACTTCGACCAATAAATCGTCCTTACAGGGATAGTAATTGTATATATTGCTCAGGCCAATGCCCGACAATTTGGAAATCTCACGCATAGACACCGACTTGAAGCCTTTTTCGAAAAAAGCTTTCTGCGCTGTTTCCAGCAATAGCTTACGTATATAATCCTTCGTTGTTTGCATAGGTCAGAGCATAGTTCTTTATTTTACGACGCAAAATTAGTCTCATATCCTTTCTGTTGCAATACCTAAAAATGACGATTTTTTTACTTGCCATCCCTCATTTATGGTAATTCTGCAAATGAGATTTATAATTCTCAATATGCTATTTCTAATCATATCAAAGCCACAAGAACGCATTATGCAATAAGGCAACCATCTATTCCGACTACAGCTTCCATCTCACACAAACGAGGTTTACCCTGATAAGTTTGCAAACAGATTTATCAGATTTACTTTACTCAATAAACTGATATCTAAACATCGAAAACTGTTTTATTTGGAACAGTATTGGTCTATATTATTCCTTGGAATTCTAGATTAAAAACAAGAGTTAATTGGTGCTGTTATCATATACCATAAGGGTACGCTTGCCCATGTGCTTTTCGCGCATTTCCGCCCAATCCGGCAAGTCCCAACGCTCTACAGTCCATATTCCACGGTAATCCTTCGGTGTGGAATTGTATTCGCTCAATGTTATCTTTTTCATTTTAGTAGAATTATAAGAAAAACTTCTGTCTTGCATGAGCCCGTTCCAATACATGCAGATTGCCGTATCCGATGGATTTCAGCTCTGCCAGCAGGCTCCTGTATTCCTTTTCCGTCGCGGGCAGTGTCCCGGAGATGATTCCCCTGTAATCGGCTGCGCCATGCTGTCCCGCATGCATGTAGGATGTGATTGTATTTTCGGATTCGTTCCACGGTATATATGGAAAGAGGGCGATTACCCCGCCCTCCTTGAACCGCCTGAACACGACCTTAATTGGTGTTTCCATATCAGTCTGTTGTCTATCCGTATATAATCTTGTCCATTTCCCTGTCGGCCAACGTGCAAAGTTCTTCGTTGGTGCAATAGTAACAGATATTCTCGTCCTGTCCGGTAGCTTCGCCCAAAAGGTTGCGCATGTCATCTTCCTGTTCATGTCCCAGCTCCTCCACCGATATCGTATAGGCTTCCATGCCGGTCGTAATCTTACGTGACGGGTATGCCTTGCCCTTGTAGAAAATCGTACCGATCTCTATGTCCTCGCCATGCCCGGCCATCCTGTCAAGGTATTCCTTGATAATATCCCCATGGCACGGGTGCGGTTTGCAGAAGCATCCCAGAGGCTTTCCCTGCAACTCATGGACTCTGCGCCTGTATTCCGCATCGTTCGCCAGCCGCCTGTAAAAATATTCGCGGAATCCGGCCAGTGTCCCGCCCCGGTCCATGTCCTGCTTCTGCCTGAACGGATTACCGAAATACCCGTCCTGCCCTTTACCGGCACGGCCGATATACACATCGTATGCCTCCTTACGGATGTTCACCACCCTTGTATGTTTCCTGTTATCTGCCATAGTCGTTTGATTTTTAGTTATGATTCCGTTATGAAAGTGACCTTGTAGGTCTTGCACGCTTTCCCGAAAGCAGGATGGGTGTCAAATTCCTTGAACGACTCCCAGTCCACAGAGAAAATATATCCGTTCGGAAAGTTTTCGGTAATGAACTGGGTTATCATTTTCTTGTCCTCATCAGACAGGAACAGTTCCTCGTCGATACCGTACTCCAATGAAAAAATCGCCCATTCGGGAATGTTGTCCCAAACGAGCGTCTTACTGTTATTTCCATTCATAATCCTGCTGTTTATTGCTGTGATACCATAAGTTCTTTGATAATGCCGTCAAGCTCTGTTTCCCACCTGTCCGTTCCGTCAATCAGCGGGGGATAGGTAAGCTGTTTCCACTGCCGGTAATCGAACAGTTTCATCCGTAGCGGATAGTAGTCGAACAGTTTCCGGTTGCCGGAGAATATTCTCAGGTGGTTGATACCCACTTCCATCAGTTTTAGTCCGTAACGGTCAATTATCTTATTGAACCGTCCCATCGGTGTGAAGTTGCTTCTGCTCATATCTTTCGTTTTTGAATTAGACATCTGCGGCTCGTCGAGCCGGTATTTTATTTCTTGCCCGTCCCGCCGTTCCGTGCCGAATTGTGCAAGGCTTTCGGGAAAAATACCGCAAGCGCAGCGAGGATGATTTTTCCACGAAATCCGAAGGGCCCGGCCTTGCTCAATCCATAAGGCACGGGACGAACTTTGCAGGCTGAAATAAAATAACGGTATCCTATTCCTCCTTCTTGTCACGGTCTTCTTTGGGTAGTAGGTGCTGTAAATCAGGATCGGTCTTGATGCGTTGCATCTCATCTTCAATTATTTGCAGCACGTCCACCTTGATACGCGAATAGTTGCGGTCTATCTGCTGCTGCATGATGTCGTTGCCGTCAGCATCCTTGAACTCGTTGATGACAGGTATCTTCTTGTATGCTTTGGTTTCTGCGGCAACCTTCTCGTTATCGACTATGATACGGGCATGGAAAATTTTCTGCTCGATTTCCTCACCGAAGTTGTCCGCCACGCTGCCTACGAATGTACCCTGCGAGAGGTTGGCTATCTTGGATGTGGGAATAAGGGAATCCAGCTGCGTGTTTATGGAGGTGGATGTGTCCTGCCGGTTGATGGAGATGGACTGCCGTTGCTGGAGTATCTTGCCGAAACGCTCCGAAAGGTTCTTTGCAGTTTCGCCTACCACCTGCCCGGAGAAAATATTACCGACCGTGTTTTGGATCACCTTCGCCTCTTTTTCACCGTAGTCACGGGTCAGCTGCGAGAAATCTTGAAAGCCGAGGCACACCGCCACCTTGTTGCTTCGTGCGGTAGCTATCAGGTTGTCGATACCGCGAAAATAGATGGTCGGAAGCTCGTCAATGATGATGGAACTCTTGAGCTGCCCCTTCTTGTTCACTAATTTCACGATACGTGAATTGTACAGTCCCAATGCGGCCGAATAGACATTCTGTCTGTCCGGATTATTTCCCACACAAAGGACTTTCGGGTGTTCCGGATTGTTAAGGTCAAGGGTAAAATCATCCCCCGTCATGACCCAGTAAAGCTGCGGTGAAATCATCCTTGAAAGCGGGATTTTCGCACTCGCTATCTGGCCCTGGAGCTGATCCTGAGCTCCAGATTGCCATGCGTCCATAAAGGGAGAAAGGTAGTTTTCCAGCGAGGGATATGAGGTGAGAATCGTGAAAATATCGGCATACGGTTTGTTAAGAAATTCTATCACGTGAGGGAAGGTGCAGTACTTACCGTCCTGATAAATACGCAAATACCAGATAATCGCTGCGAGCAGGATAATCGGAGATTCCACGAAGAAATCGCCTTGTTTCTGTATCCAGGTCTTGTTCAAATTGAGCATTATCGTGTAGGCACTTTCGTAGGCATCGCTGATATCCACCATGAATTTGGGATTGATGGGATTACACCTGTGCGAGCGTCGGGGGTCATCGAAGTTTATAACATAAAATTTCGGCTTGGTCTTGTATTTGTCAAGGTTTTTAAATAGTTCATTATAGGCAATGACCGAAAGGTCATCAAATTTATAATCGTAAATATAAATGGCAAAACCTTTGGAAATCATCTGTTTGATGTAGTTGTTTACCACCGCGTAGGACTTCCCACTGCCCGGTGTCCCAAGCACGATGGACGCACGAAAAACGTTTACAACATTGATCCATCCGTTCCATTCCTTGCCCTGGTACACGAACTTGGTCGGCAGGTTGACGGAATACTCGTTCTCCATGAGCCGTGTTTCCTGCATGAAACTCTCGTTGGCGGTGTTGAACACGTCCTCCATCAGGTTGTGTTTCAGCATGCGGCTTATCCATACGCCCGACATCAAAAGAAGGATGTATCCGGCGGTCAGCGTTACCGTGTAAATGGCGGCGTTAGCTGTCGGGCTGAACGGTAGGTCGAGCATCCACCAGTTCATGAAGAACAATACAAGCCCCGAAAGGAAGGCGGTATGTATCTTCCGCCAGGTCATCTTCCGGTTCTTCACGCCTTTCGTACCTAAACATGACAGGGCAAGGAATATGACGGCGAACACTTTTGTTACCAGCAGGTTGTTGAAAAGCCCCGCCGTCCTCTGGAAATTCAGGAGTATCCTGTCGGCCACTCCGATGTTGATACCCGCATCCACGAACGCCCGATAACAGAACCAATAGACGTGGATGGCAATAAACACGATGGATATGGCACGCATGAACTCCATGACCTTTGCCAGTCCTCTCAAATCATCTTCCTGTTGCATAACGATATAATTTTAATGGTGAATGAATATTGTTTTTAGGAGATACCCCGTGAACGGCGTTTCTTTTTCTTCTTGCGTTGCAGCCTTCGGGCAAGAGCCTCTTCCTGCGGATCCGGACCGTTCGCTTCCATGTCGAATATTCCGAAAGCCTGCCCGATGGCATCTTCCATATCGGCTGAAAAACCGCTTTGCCCGCTGATATCTGGTGTGGGAGCATCCAAGTCTGGAATGTTGCCCAGTTCGTTGAAGAGGCGTTCAAAGGCATTTGCCGAGAACTCCTTTCCGAGCCGCGAGCCGTTATAGACCTCTCTGTTCTTATGGTCGATGAAGGTTACTCCATAGATACGTCCTTCTTCGTTCTTGCGAAACACTACGTCTATTTCCCGGCCGTTCAAGAAGCGGATGAAATCCTCCCGGTTACCACAGCATCCGTGCATGGCGAGTGCCACCTTGTTCCGTATTTTGGGCTGCCATTTCTTGTTCTTGTATTCACGGGTATTGTAACCGATACGCTTTTCCAGTCCTTCATAACCGAAGCGTTTTCCGATAAGCGAAGATTTGATGGGCGTACATACCGGCTTGCCTGTATTGTCTGTCATGGTATAAACAATGCCGTTGTAAGGTGTTCCTTCAAATTCGCCCCTGACCAGTTTTACCTCGATGTTGAAGCAGGACAGTAACGCGCTGTACTCCCCGAATGACTGGAAACGGTAAGTGGAGAACACGCTTTTGAGGATGTTGGAGACCTGCCGTTTCACGTCGCCGCTTTGGTAGTCCGCTTTCTTGAGGTAGGGCTCCAACAGTTCCCTGCGTTTGTCCTCCACCTGTTTCAGTCCGAATTTTCTTTCCAGTTCCCGGCAGGCTTTCATCGAACGGTTCCACTCGTAGGTATCATCTATCTTTTCCCCTTTCTCGTTCACGCAGGTGGAAACGATATGGATATGCCTGCGGTCTATGTCCTCGTGGATATACACGATGTAGGGCTGGTCACCGTAGCCCATGCGTTGCATATACTCCCTTGCCAGGTCCGCGAACTGGCTGTCGGTCAGCCTGTCGTCCGCCGAAGGGTTGAGCGATATGTGCAGCACCGGCTTCTCCGTGTTCCTGTTGGCAAGCAGGTAGTTCTCGAAAGCCCAAAGCGTGTTCCTCATGACCTGCTCCGGATTGCCCGTGACATCGGCAATCATGCGGTTGCCCGAAATGATACGTGCCGTGGACCCGTTCACTTTTTGCTGGTTGTAGATGACAGCCCCATAGAGCGACGCACCCCTGTTGATTTTCGCCACCATGTCATTCCTCCTCCCTCTGCTTTCTGATGAGGTAGGTTTCTTCAAACTCACGGGTCAGCATGATGATCCGCTTGCTCAGCACCACCAGATCTATGGTCGCCTTTTCCAGATTGTGAAGCAGGGCGTATGCCCGTTTCTCCCCGAAATTGTTCTTGACCACCTTTACCGTCTGGTTGTAGTTGTTGCCGATGGCCTGGAACTGATGGTAGAAATTGGTAAGGCGGACGTAGTAGTCCATCGTCGCCTTGTCGATTCTGACCACCTTGATTCCCTTGCCGAAAATCATCGCCTTGATGAATTTGGAGCGTTCCCTCAGTCCCGATTTTTGAAACTGGATATCGAACTTTACATTCTCTTCCGAGTTTAATCGCACCACATAACGGTACACGGCAGGGTCGTTTTTCGGTTTCCGCCCTACACCTTTTCTAGTTTTCCTGTTCTTGTTTTCTTCCATACGCATTGATGTTTTTGTTGCTGATCTTCCGTCATGGATTCACGACTTTGGAGTGAATCCCACCCCGAGCCGTCAGGCGAGCGGCAAGTTGTTTTGAGTGCCCGAATTTATTTCGGGTGCCTCAAAACACAACTTGCTATGTTCGCTTGAACATGAATTTTCCTTCGTCAAATTGTGTTTTGACCTTCAGCCTCATTCTTCGGCTTCGGGATTACCCCTCCGCGACATCCATTTCGTTTTCGACGGCAAAGTTATAACAGCATATATTGCTGTGAAATAGCGAGTTATATGTAACGTGATGACATATGGTGACACAGGTCGTTACCTCCCTCGAAACATGGTGACGGTATGAAAAAATACCCTTTTATTTGCAGCGTGAACGACGGGATATGTGCAGTAAAGAGTGCCTGAATCACTTACTTACTGACTGTCCGAATGAGAGAATGGATGACCGGAATAATGCACGAATGGATTACTGCACACGTGCAGTAAGGAATGTCCGACCGGCAGACTTGTGATGTGCAGTAATGACCGCCGGACTGAATGGAGTACAGACCATATTACGGCACATATACGGTCATTCCTTACTTACTGAAAGACTGAATTCAATTGATGTTTAACATAAAATAAAAAAGCAATGGAAAAGGACACAGTTTTAGTCGCCATCTGCAACCAGAAAGGCGGAGTCGGTAAATCGACCATGACAATTATGCTCGCAGGGTATTATCATTACCTGAAAGGATTGAATGTGGCTGTCATCGACTGCGATTATCCGCAGTACAGCCTGGTACGTATGAAAGAAAGGGACATGCGTACAGTCGAGCAAAGCGAATACTTCAAGCAACTGCTGAAATCACAGTATGAACGTATCCAAAAGAAAGCCTACACGATTGTCGGTTCAAAGGCGGAGAATGCCCGTGCTGCGGCTGGGAAACTGATGAATAATGGGAATTACGATTTGATTATCGTGGATCTTCCCGGAACGGTGAACTCATCAGGCGTAATCAACACCATCGTGAATATGGACTACGTGATTACACCGATTGTTCCTGACCGTATTGTAATGCAAAGCAGCCTCTCGTTCTCTACCAGCGTCTGGGACTACGCCAAGACAAGCAAGGAAGCCCCTTTACAGGAATTCCTCTTTTTTTGGAACCGAAAAGATGCCCGTGCTTCTACGGAAGTCTTTGATGCGTATAATATCATCATGCAAAAATTGGAGTTTACGGTATTGGATACCATCATTCCGGAAACCAACCGCTATAACAAGGAACTGTCTTTGGCAACCAGGAACTTCTTTCGTTGTACTCTGTTTCCACCTCCCGCCAAATTGTTGAAGGGCAGCGGACTGACAGAACTGGCAGAAGAATTATTAGTCAAATTCAAAAAATAAATACCATGGCAAAAAAACAAGTAATCGTAAATGAAGAGATGATCAGGGGCATTATGGCCGGAGATATACCCAATTACGGAAAGGATATACCCGAAGATGCGTTCATTACCGTTGACGAATCAGAACAGAGTGATTGCGAAACGAACAATCCGGAACCTGCGCCTGTAGAGAAAAGTGCCGTCAAACAGAGGAAACGAAAGGACGGTACAAATTCGTACCGCAAACAGTTTCTCATGGGTGGTAATGTCCAGCAAAGGCAGCAGGCTTATATCGGAATCGACAATTATCAGTTCATACAGAGATTTTTATCGGTTGTAGCCCCCAAGGTCAGCATGTCGAAATACATTGATGATGTACTGACCGCCCATATAGAACAATACCAAGAGGAAATAGACAGCCTCTATCACAATCAAATCAATAATAAACCTTTATATAAAAAATAATTATGGGACAATTTTTTGACATCATGACTATTGCAGTCACCATTATCGTAGTATTCCTTTTGATAATAACAGCCATTCATAGTTCTGTAAGGCTTGTACAAATAACAATCGGCAGAAAATCCGGTTTGAATAAAAAGGATACAGCCCAATCAAGTGTAGCCCCAAAAAACTTTGTATCAGAAAATCAACCTGAGACAAAGAAAAAATCACCTGACCTTGATGAGTTGTGTGCCATTTATAAAAAGAAATTTCTAACTCGTAAACCTTTGTCGAAGCGGGCACGCGTAGATATTGAACAGGAGAACCTCAACTTGATCAAACAGTTGCTTTTTGTTATTGAGCCTAAAGCAAGCATGTGTGGCTATATCAATAGCATCGTGAAAGACCATCTGGAAAAGTGCAGACCGGAGATTATAAAGTTGTATAATGAAAAATGTTCTGACAATGGAAAGTAAAGTTTATTTCACAGTCAAAGCCTTATGCGCTGTTTTCATGCTTTACCAGTTGTGGATATTCATCTTCAGCCGGAAAATGTATGACGGATGGGACAAGGTTTACCGTATGATGCGTATCGCCCGTATCAAGTTATGGAAATATCGGAAGGAGTGCCGGAAAAAGAAAGCTGAAAGTGCCCGCAAAAAGGCAAGGCGCAAGAAATCGTCAGTGGCAACAAAAGTGGTACAAGAAATTCCCGGAACAATGACAGGTTCTTCCCCTTCTGAGGATAATGATGTAATCGGCAAGACAAAAATAGTCTATCTGGAAGACCCGGAAACGGCAAGAAAAACTCCTACACGTTCCGAACCTATGGAAAAAGAACCCATAGAGGAGGATGAGGAAATAGATGCGGATGATGTGGCCCAGGAAAATAAGGGTCTGACCGAAGAGGAAAAAGCAGAATTGATGGCTCCTGTTGATGCCGAACCTGATCCGGAATTCAACACGGCAATGACATTCGAGGAAATGAATAACGTAGCGGAAGTGCTGACCTCCGCTACAGAGGACAAGCAGAAAGCTCTCCGTGCAAGTATGACCATTTATCACAAGCTGTCCGGTACGGAAATATTGAATATATTGGAAAATGAAATCGGTTGTCAGCAGAAAATAGAGAGTCTGATCAATGAATATCTGGATGAAGCCGGTAAGCCACTTTCAAAGCGAAAGGCCATATCCAAGAACAAAGAGGTATTCGATATAAACAAATATGCCTGAAATTTTCATTCTAAGGAGATTTTACGATAAAAATCAGATGTTCATACCTTTATAAGTCTTACTTTTGTAATAAATTGATTGATTATGGCAGTAACAAAAGCGATATTGGAAAAATGGCTGGTGGCGCAAAAGCGTCACCGCCTCTCGGACAAACAGGTACAGATGGCCCGCGAGTTGGGTATGAATCCCGACAAGCTCGGCAAGATAGACAACCACAGGCAGGAGGTCTGGAAAATTCCGCTTCCGCAGTTTATCGAACGTATCTATTTCAAGCGGTTCAAGCGTGAGGAGCCGGAAACGGTCAAACCTTTGAAACAGATCATGGCAGAAATGGAAGCTAAGAAAAAGCAACAGAAAGCGAAGAAGGAGGAACGAAGGAAGCAGCGTGCTCTCTCTTCCGATTCTGCGGAATAGATAGACCGTATATAAACTGAAATGAAAATAAGCGAAGAGTGAAAGCGACCGGTTTTCACTCTTCGCTTATTTTATAGTCACTACGTACCAGTTACTACTGTCCCATCCTTTCATAAAGATTAATGACCGACTTACCGCTTTCCAGTGCCTTGTTCATCGTGTAGAAGGTACCTCCATCCGGTACAAGATCCCAGTACGCGACAATCATACCAGCCTTGCGTACCATGTATTCATCCCTGCGCAGGTAGCAGCCTTTATGGTAGTTCTCGGAAACCATGACCACCCGGTCCATCCTTTCCAACAGACAGGCATACAACAGCTGGTCTTCCGCGTCGAACCACAAGGGCTGTTTCCGAAATGGCACTGCCGCTACGAACATGATATCCCCGTATTCCTCCCTGACCTGCAAGACCGCCTCCGCGGCAGTCATATCAAATCCGTTGGCCATCCCGGTATAGTAGATATTGCATCCCTGCCCGTACAGTTCGATAACCTGTTCCGTCACCGTTTCCCTGATTTGTGCAAGTACCCGGGGATTGTTACCGCATCCTTGCAGGATACGTTCCTTACGGTGTCCCGTGAAGGCCACCACCTGATTGTTTTTTGTTTCCATACTGTCTACTGTTTATCGTTTTACATATACCTATTCAACCCGAACGGTATTTTATTTCCTGGAGGCTTTTCTGCCCCGGTCCGGAACCCGGCAAGGCTTGCCGTGAAATAATCATCCTCGCTTCGCTTGCGGTATTTTTTCACGACAACCAGCCCGCGGGGCCGCCTTGCCAGGTTCCCCGGGACACGGGGCTACCTTTGCCGGAAGAAATGAAATGCCGGCTTTCCCCTTGTCCTTGTTTTCTTGTCCCCGTTGCCGGAAAAACCTTTTTTGAATGGCTCAAAATCCCCTCCCGATGTAACGTGATGTCATATGGTGTAACAGATTGTAAGGTTTGTAAATCAATGAATTAAGTACCATATATTCACAGTCGAAATGATTTTTTGTCTCACTAATTAAATGTTTCGACACATGAAAAAAAGATTCTTTTTGGCAGCCATGACGCTGCTGGTTTCAGTGGGGGCTTTCGCCCAGGGTAACGGTATCGGGGGCATCACCGAAGCGACCAACATGGTCACTTCGTATTTCGATCCCGGAACCAAGTTGATTTACGCCATCGGTGCCGTAGTAGGCCTTATCGGAGGCGTAAAAGTGTATTCCAAGTTCTCGTCCGGTGATCCGGACACCTCGAAGACCGCCGCAAGCTGGTTTGGCGCATGTATCTTCCTGATTGTGGCTGCCACCATCTTACGTTCATTCTTCCTGTAATATGGCGGAATATAATGTCAACAAGGGGATCGGGCGCAGCCCGGAGTTCAAGGGGCTCAAGAGCCAGTACCTGTTCGTCTTTGCCGGAGGGCTGCTCGCCCTGTTCGTGGTGTTCGTCATCATGTACATGGCAGGCATCGGCCAGTGGGTCTGCATCGGTTTCGGTGTCATCGCTGCCTCGGTACTTGTGTGGGCGACCTTCCGCATGAACGCGAAGTACGGCGAATGGGGGCTGATGAAACTCCAGGCGTTGCGCAGGCATCCCCGCTACATCATCAACCGGAGAAAGTTCCTCCGGTTGTTTTCCCTAACCTCTAAAAAAAGAAGCGTATGAGAAATGTAATGAAAACAGCCACGCTGGAAAGCAGGTTCCCGCTGCTTGCCGTGGAAAACGGCTGCATCATCAGCAAGGACGCGGACATCACCGTTGCCTATAGGGTGGAGCTGCCCGAGCTCTTCACGCTGACACGTGCCGAGTACGAAGCGATGCACTCCACCTGGGCGAAGGCGGTCAAGGTGCTGCCGAACTACAGCATCGTGCACAAGCAGGACTTTTTCGTGGAGGAGAGCTATAAGCCGGACATCTGCAAGGACGGTCTCAGTTTTCTCAGCCGCAGTTTCGAGCGGCACTTCAACGAGCGTCCGTACTTGCAGCACACCTGCTACCTCTTCCTGACCAAGACCACGAAAGAGCGCAGTCGCACGACGAGCAGTTTCAACGCCCTGACACGGGGATTCATCATCCCCAAAGAGATGCAGGACCAGGAAACCGTCACCCGTTTTCTGGAAAGCTGCGGGCAGTTCGAGCGTATCGTGAACGACAGCGGCCTGCTCCGCATCACGCGCCTGACGGACGACGAGATAACCGGGACGGACACCTCGGCGGGTATCATCGAGAAATACTTCTCGCTCTCGCAGGAGGAGACCGCCTGCTTGCAGGACCTCTCGCTCGGTGCGGGGGAAATGAAGGTGGGCGACAACTGCCTCTGCCTGCACACCCTTTCCGATCCGGAAGACCTGCCGTCGGGTGTGGCGACCGATACACGTTACGAGCGTCTTTCCACCGACCGCAGCGACTGCCGCCTGTCCTTTGCCGCCCCGATAGGGATATTGCTCACCTGCAACCACGTGGTGAACCAGTACCTCTTTATCGACGATTCGGCGGAGAACCTGCGGAAGTTCGAGCAGACGGCGAGGAACATGCACTCGCTTTCCCGTTACAGCCGTTCCAACCAGATTAACCGGGAATGGATTGAGGAGTACCTGAACGAGGCACACAGCAAGGGGCTTTCGTCCATCCGTGCCCACTGCAACGTCATGGCGTGGAGCGATGACCGCGAGAAGCTCAAGCGCATCAAGAACGATGTGGGCAGCCAGCTGGCATTGATGGAGGCGAAGCCGCGCCATAACACGGTGGATGTGCCGGCCCTGTTCTGGGCGGCGATACCCGGCAATGCCGGTGACTTTCCTTTCGAGGAGAGTTTCTACACCTTTATCGAGCAGGCCTTGTGTCTGTTCATCGGTGAGACCTCCTACAAGGATTCCCTTTCACCGTTCGGTATCCGCATGGTGGACAGGCTGACCGGAAAGCCGGTCCATCTGGATATTTCCGATCTGCCGATGAAGAACGGCACGATAACCAACAGGAACAAATTTATTCTTGGACCGTCCGGCTCAGGCAAGTCTTTCTTTACCAATCACATGGTGAGGCAATATTACGAGCAAGGAACGCATGTGCTGCTGGTGGATACGGGAAATTCCTATCAGGGACTGTGCAATCTTATCCATGCCAGGACAAACGGCGAGGACGGGATTTATTTCACTTACGAGGAAAACGATCCGATTGCCTTCAATCTATTCTATGTGGAGGACGGTGTTTTTGACATCGAAAAGAAAGAATCCATCAAGACGCTTATCCTCACCTTGTGGAAGCGTGACGATGAGCCGCCGACACGAGCGGAAGAGGTGGCTTTATCCAACGCGGTGAATCTCTTTTTGGAAAAAATACGGCAGGAGAAGCAGCCCAATCCCACCTTCAACACTTTCTACGAGTTTATCCGTGACGAGTACCAGGATATCTTGAAACAGAAACGTACCCGTGAGAAGGATTTTGACGTGTGGGGATTCCTTAATGTACTGGAGCCTTACTATAAAGGTGGCGAGTATGACTTCCTGCTTAACTCGGACAGACAGCTTGATTTGTTGAATAAACGCTTCATTGTCTTCGAGTTGGACAATATCCGTGATAACAAGGTATTACTCCCTATTGTAACTATCATCATCATGGAAACCTTTATATCAAAGATGCGCAAGTTAAAGGGCATCCGCAAGATGATTCTTATCGAGGAGTGTTGGAAAGCATTGACTTCCGCTAACATGAGCAGCTATATCCGCTATCTTTTTAAGACCGTCAGAAAGTTCTTCGGCGAGGCGGTGGTGGTCACACAGGAAGTCGAGGACATCATTTCCTCTTCCATTGTCAAGGGCACCATCATCAACAACAGCGACTGCAAGATTCTGCTTGACCAGCGGAAATATGTCAACAAATTTAACGAAATCCAGTCGTTGCTCGGCCTTACCGACAAGGAGAGGGCGCAGATTCTCTCCATCAACATGGCGAACAATCCATCCAGAAAATACAAGGAAGTCTGGATTGGTCTGGGCGGAACGCAGTCGGCGGTCTATGCCACCGAGGTGTCTCCGGAGGAGTATTTTTGCTACACGACCGAGGAAACGGAAAAGCTGGAGTTGTTCCGTCTTACCGAGAAATTGGGCGGCAATATCGAGCTTGCCATCAAGCAGCTGGCCGAGAGCAAAAGGGAAAAGTAAAATCATTTATCAACCGATTTAAAGACAACATTTATGCATGACAGATTTGAATCAGACGAAAAGATACTCAGGGAGGTTATAGACAGCCTCTATTGGTCCCTGATGTATGACTGGGATATTCCCAAGCATATCCGGGACCATTACGGGTTGACGGAGGATTACCAGCTGTATCATCAGCTCAATGCTATGGATGCCGGTGAATACAGACAGAAAAGACTGCATGGTGAGGTTTCGGATGTCCTGGAAATTGATGCGAGGCTGACTCACCGTGCGGAAGAGCTTTTTGAAACAGTCTGCCCCCATCCTCCGGTGGAATACCTTGACAAGCTGAACGAGGAATTGGAGAAACTTGGGCGGATTGCGGCCTCGCCGGATACCGTTCACGACATCCTGCATATCCGCCCCGATTTTCTTGTCAAGTACGGCATAGACAAAAACGCTTCCGCCACGGAACGCTCGTGCCAGGCGGAGAAGGCTTACCGCGAGCTGGATGCCCGTTTCGTCAGGATGACAGGCCGCAGGCCGTATGCCGACGAGCTGTTCGCTTCTATCAGACACAGGAAGGAGGATATGACAAAGGAGAAAACCCAAAAACAACCGAACAGGGCCATTCTCCGTAACCCGCCGTCTAAAGGGCGGAAAATGGGACTTTGATTCCCATCGAAACAACAATCAGATTATTCACCATTAAAAAGTAGATTTATGAAAATGAAAATTTTAGTGCTGTGTATGGGCTGCTTCTTCACCAGCCTCACGGCAAAGGCGCAGTGGGTCGTAACCGATCCCGGCAACCTGGCACAGGGCATCATCAATGCCGCCAAGAACATCGTACATACATCCTCCACCGCCGGAAATATGGCGAATAATTTTCAGGAAACTGTCAAAATTTACAAACAGGGCAAGGAGTATTACGACGGGCTTCGCAAGGTGAAGAACCTTGTCCGGGATGCCCGCAAGGTGCAGCAGACCATCCTGATGGTAGGCGACATCACGGACATCTATGTGAACAGCTTCGAGCGTATGCTGGGTGATCCGTACTTCACGCCGGAGGAACTGAGTGCCATAGCCCTCGGCTACACCAAGCTGCTGGAAGAGAGCTCACACCTGCTGAATGACCTGAAAACGGTGGTCAACGAGAACGGCCTGTCGATGAACGACAAGGAACGGATGGATATCATCGACCGGTGCTATACCGACATGCTCCAGTACCGTGCCCTGGTGCAGTATTACACCAACAAGAACATCGGCGTGTCCTACCTGCGTGCCAAGAAACGGAATGACCTTGACCGCGTGATGGCCCTCTACGGCTCACCCAATGAACGCTACTGGTAATCCCAAATCCGAATGCTTATGGTATTGCTGTCAGTAAATTTCGACAACCTGCATCAGATTTTGCAGAGTTTATACACGGACATGATGCCGCTCTGCTCGCAGATGACCGGCGTCGCCAAGGGGCTTGCAGGATTGGGAGCCCTGTTCTATGTGGCTTACCGCGTATGGCAGTCGCTGGCTAGGGCGGAACCGGTCGATGTGTTCCCGCTTCTCCGTCCGTTCGCCCTCGGACTCTGTATCATGTTCTTTCCGACCCTCGTGCTGGGCACACTGAACAGCGTCATGTCGCCCGTCGTGAAGGGAACACACACGATACTGGAATCGCAGACCTTCGACATGAACGAGTACCGGACGCAGAAGGACAAGCTGGAGTTCGAGGCGATGAAGCGCAATCCCGAAACGGCCTATCTGGTCGATAAGGAATCTTTCGACAATAAGCTGGACGAGCTGGGTGCACTGGACGCGATCGAGGCTTGCGGGATGTACGTGGACCGTGCTATGTATAATATGAAAAAGGCGGTGCAGAATTTCTTCCGCGAACTGCTGGAGCTGATGTTCAACGCCGCCGCCCTTGTCATTGACACGCTCAGGACATTCTTCCTGATAGTCCTTTCGATTCTCGGGCCGGTTTCATTTGCCATCTCCTGCTGGGACGGCTTCCAGGCCTCGCTCAGCCAGTGGTTCGTCCGCTATATCAGCATCTACCTGTGGCTTCCGGTCAGCGACCTGTTCAGCAGCGTGCTGGCAAGGATTCAGGTACTGATGCTACAGCAGGACATCGAGCAGCTTGCCGACCCTGATTTCATCCCCGACGGCTCGAACAGCGTGTACATCACATTCCTGATTATCGGAATCATCGGGTATTTCACCATTCCGACGGTTGCGAGCTGGATCGTCCAGGCTGGCGGTAACGCGGGTAACTACGGCAAGAACGTGAACCAGACGGCATCCAAGGCAGGCTCCATCGTGGGTGGCGCAACCGGTGCCGCTTTGGGAAATGTGGCAGGAAGACTTTTCAAATAACAATATTAAAACGACATTGAAATGGAATTCAAATCATTGAAAAATATCGAGACCAGTTTCAGGCAGCTCCGCCTGTTCGGGATAGCCTATCTCTGCGTTTGCACCCTGCTGGTGGGCTTCTCCGTGTGGAAGGCCTACAGCTTCGCGGAGGAGCAACGGGAGAAAATCTATGTGCTGGACGAGGGCAAGTCGCTGATGCTGGCCCTTTCGCAGGACCTGGAGCAGAACCGTCCTGTGGAGGCAAGGGAGCATGTAAGGCGTTTCCATGAACTGTTCTTCACGCTGTCACCCGACAAGAGTGCGATAGAGGGAAACATCCAACGGGCGATGTTCCTCGCTGACCGCTCGGCATACGCCCACTATGTGGACCTGGCGGAGCAGGGTTATTACAACCGCATCATTTCAGGGAACGTGAACCAGCGTATCGGGATTGACAGCGTGAAATGCGACTTCAACACCTATCCGTACGAGGTTGTGACCTACGCGAAACTCTCCATCATCCGGGAGAAGAGCGTGACCGAACGCAGCCTTGTCACAAGGGGCAGGCTCATGAACTCCATACGCAGCGACAACAACCCGCACGGGTTCATCATTGAATCGTTCCGCGTGGTGGAGAACAGGGATATAAGAGTGTATGACCGTTAAACTAAAGAATGTATGAAAAAGAGAATATTGAAAATCAGAGGTCTGGCAGAAGGCAAGCTGCGGGACTTCTGCGACAGCCTGACTCCCGAAAGGAGAAAGGCGGTTGTCATCGGACTGTGCGCCGTATTCATGGCAGTGAATTTCTATATGATATTCCGTGCCATATACGATATCGGGCGGGAGGATGCCCGTCAGGAAGTAATCGAGATTACCCCGCTGGATATTCCGGACTTCGTTCCTGCCGACACGCTTTCCGATGAGAAGGTACGTGACATGGAAGAGTTTTTTAACCAATTTAACAGACAAGACAATGAGTAACGATGCGAACAAATTGAAAAAGAGGCAGGAAATCAGGAAATATCTGGTTTATGCCGGAATGTTCCTGTTGTTCATCGGCTGCATGTGGTGGATTTTCACCCCGTCGAAAGAGGACAGGCAGGAAGAGGCCAGGAAAGCCGGTTTCAACACCGAACTGCCCGATCCGAGGGGCGCGGGCATAGAGGGCGACAAGATTGCCGCCTACGAGCAGGCCGACATGCGGCGCAGGCAGGAAGAGAAGATGCGCACGCTGGAGGATTTTTCTTCGCTTGCCGACGGGAAAAAGCAGGAGAATCAGCAGGCTGTGGAAATTGTACCGGATTCGGAATACCAAGGGGCAAATCCTTACGGCAACCGGAACGGTAACGGCAGAGACGGTTCAATCGCTTCATCCACATCCGCCTATAACGACATCAACGCCACGCTGGGCAACTTTTACGAGTCGCCTCAGGAAGACCCGGAAAAGGAGGCGTTGAAAGCCGAGGTGGAGCAGCTGAAGCAGGCGGTCGCCGCACAACAGCCCGCGCAGATGACTTACGGGGAACAAGTGGCCCTGTTGGAGAAATCCTACGAGCTTGCCGCCAAGTACACGTCGGGAGGTGGCGGAAGTCAGACGGGGAACGAGGCGGTCACGCGGAACGGGAAGGCGAAAGCCGTTCCGGTGGGACATGTTTCCACTCCGGTGGTATCGTCCCTGCCGCAGCCCGTCAGCGATACCGTGCTGTTCGTAAGGCTTTCACAACCGGGGCGGTTCCATACGGCAATCGGGAAAACGGAAGCCGGGAGTATGAGGAATACCATCCGTGCCTGCGTACACGGCGACCAGACCGTCACCAGCGGTCAGGGGGTAAGGATACGCCTGCTGGAGCCGATGCGTGTCGGGAAGCATGTCCTTCCGAAGAACTCCCTGCTTACCGGGGAGAGCCGCATACAGGGTGAACGGCTCAATATCGGGATTGTGCAGGTGGAACATGACGGTATCATCATCCCGGTGGAACTTACCGTGTATGACAACGACGGACAGGGTGGAATTTTCATACCCGGTTCGATGGAAGCGAACGCGGTCAAGGAAGTTGCCGCCAACATGGGGCAGAACCTCGGCACGAGTATTTCCATCACCAACCAGTCGGCCAAGGACCAGCTGCTTTCCGAACTCGGACGCGGTGCCATTCAGGGAGTGTCGCAGTACATTACCAAGAAATTACGCGAGGAGAAGGTACACCTCAAGTCCGGCTATACCCTGATGCTTTATCAGAATGACAATCAATAACCCATTAAAATTAAAGAACATGAAAAAGATTTTTGTAATGCTTGCCCTTATGACGGGCGCAGTGAGTGCTTTCGCACAGAATGCCGTTGATTCAACGGCAACAGTTACCGGCGGTGTCACGCTGACGGCGGATGTATATCCGCGGCAGGAGGACGGTGACCTCTATCACGGCCTGACTAGGAAACTGACCTTTGACTGCATGATACCGCCATACGGTCTGGAAGTGACTTATGACAAGACGACCCACATCATCTTCCCTTCAGCGGTGCGGTATGTGGATCTCGGCTCTGCCAACCTTATAGCAGGCAAGGCGGACGGTGCGGAGAATGTCATCCGTGTGAAGGCTACGGTAAAAGATTTCCGTGACGAGACGAATATGTCGGTCATCACCGAAAGCGGCAGTTTTTACACCTTCAATGTCAAATATTCAGATGAGCCGCTATTGCTCAATGTGGAGATGAAAGACTTTATCCATGACGGCAGCAAAGTGAACCGCCCGAACAACGCCCTTGACATCTATTTGCAGGAGTTGGGTTGCGAATCGCCCAAACTCGTGCAGTTGATTAACAGGAGCATCCATAAGGAGAACAGACGCCATATCAAGCATGTCGGCAGCAAGGCTTTCGGCATCCAATATCTCTTGCGCGGGCTTTATACCCATAACGGCCTGCTTTATTTCCACACGCAGATAAAGAACTCGTCCAATGTGCCTTTCGAGGTGGATTTCGTGACTTTCAAGATTGTGGACAAGAAGGTTATGAAGCGTACAGCCATTCAGGAGCAGGTCATATTCCCTCTCAGGGCTTACAATTATGCCACTGTGGTTGCCGGAAACAAGGAGGAACGCACCGTCTTTACCTTTGACAAGTTCACCATCCCTGCCGACAAGGTGCTGGTGGTGGAGCTGAACGAGAAAAGCGGCGGACGCCACCAGTCCTTCACCGTGGAAGGCGGGGACATCGTGAGAGCCAGAGTCATCAATGAACTTAAAGTGAAATGAGTATGCGCGGAGTCTTTTATATGTTTGTTGCAGTCGTATCGCTTGCCCTGTTTTCAGGGCAGGCATACGCCCAACGGTATCTTCCCGGAATGATGGGCGTGGAACTTCGTGGCGGTTTTGCGGGTGGTTCTAAAGGGCCTTTGAATTATTATACCGGAATGGCGATGTCGGGATATACCAAGAAAGCCAACCGCTGGGTGGCAGGTGCGGAATACCTGCTGAAGAATTACAATTACAGGAATGTGGCCGTACCGCAGGCACAGTTCACGGCAGAGGGAGGCTATTATCTGAAATTCCTGTCCGACCCTTCAAAGACATTGTTCCTTTCCATCGGCGGTTCCGCCCTTATAGGATATGAGACGGTGAATTGGGGCAACAGGATGATGCACGACGGTTCAAGGCTGCTTGCCGGTGATGCCTTCCTCTACGGGGGTGCGCTCACGCTGGAGCTGGAAACCTACATTACCGACCGTGTCGTCCTGCTTGCCAATATCCGGGAGCGTGCCCTGTGGGGCGGTTCATTAGGCGTCTTCACGACACAGTTCGGGCTGGGACTGAAAATAATAATCCATTAAAATCACAATACTTATGAATATAGAGGAAATAAGAAGGATTCCGATTACGGATTTTCTGGCTCTGGCAGGGCATGCCCCGAAAAGACAGCGTGGTGACGAGTGCTGGTATCTCGCCCCATACCGTGAGGAACGGACCGCCTCGTTCCAGGTGAACATCCGTAAAAATGTCTGGCACGACTTCGGGACTGGACGGGGCGGTGATATTTTCACCCTTGCAGGGGAACTGACAGACAGCCGTGATTTCAAGGAACAAGCGGATTTCATCACAAGGATTTATGGCGGTCTGGCCCCGGAAAGAAAGACGGTTTTCCGTTCCAAAGAGAACGGCAAGGATGATCCCGATAAAAAAGAATGTTTGAAGGATATCCGTTTCGGAGCGCTGTACAACAAGGTATTGCTCCGCTATCTGGAAGAACGAGGCATTTGCAGCGATGTGGCGTTGCCGAACTGCGAGGAAGTCAGGTATTGCCTGCACGGGAAACGGTATTTCGCCATCGGTTTCAAAAATCTCAGCGGCGGGTACGAGCTGCGCAACCGCCTGTTCAAAGGAAGCCTGTCTCCAAAGGACATCTCGCTGATAAACAACGGTTCGGACACCTGCAACCTGTTCGAGGGTTTCATCGACTACCTCTCGTGGATGGTTCTCGGTCTCGGGTGCGGTGATGATTACCTCGTGCTGAACTCGGTGGCTTTGCTGGAACGCTCGTATGGCTTTTTGGACAGGTACGAGCATATCCGATGCTATCTGGACCGGGACGAGGCGGGACGGAGAACGCTGGAAGCTCTCCGTAACCGCTACGGCAATAAAATAGAGGACTGCTCCGCCTTATACAAGGGGTACAAGGATTTGAACGAGTACTTGCAAAACAGGGACGGGAATCCGGAATAAATCAGACAATAATCATTAAAACGAAAATGAACATGAAAAAGAGAAATATAAAAAGCGCGTTGGCCGCATTTCTTTCGGCAACGCTCGTGGCACTGGCGGCGGTTGCCCTTGTGTCCTGTGACAATGAGCTGGACGTGCAGCAGGAATATCCGTTTACGGTGGAAACGATGCCTGTTCCCACACGCATCGTAAAAGGCGAGACGGTGGAAGTCCGATGTGAACTTAAACGGGAAGGCCGGTTTTCCGATGCCCGCTATACCATCCGTTACTTCCAGCCGGACGGCAAGGGCACGCTCCGCATGGACGACGGGATGGTGCTGCTGCCCAATGACCGTTATCCTTTGGATAGAGAGGTGTTCCGCCTGTATTATACTTCGGAATGTGAGGACCAGCAGGCGATAGACATCTATTTCGAGGACAACAGCGAGCCGGAACAGCTCTTCCAGCTGAGCTTCAGTTTCAACAACGAGACGGAGGACGAGGATACGGCCACGACTTCCGGAGGCAAGGAGTTATCGGTTACAGTTGTCGGGCAATAAAACCGGTCCTGCCTATGATGAAGTTAAAAGCAATATGGTTTGCGGTGCTTTCCGCTGCGGTCTTTTTTCCGGGTATGCCTTCAAGTGCGGAGAATCCGGTAAAGGCAAATCCGGACAAGTTCAGTCTTGCGGTCGAGTGTGTCAAGCGATTCGAGGGCTGGCATGGGAAGAGAAAGCATTGGCCTTATGTTGGATGGGGGCATAAGGTGCTCCCCAAAGAAACTTTCACCAACAGCATCTCCAGAGCGCAGGGCGACTCCATTCTGAGGGCAGACCTCCGCAAGTTGTGCCGCATGTTCAGTTATCTGGGTCGTGATTCTTTATTGATCGCAGTCCTTTCATATAATGTGGGGGCCTACCGTTTGAAAGGATATGGGAAAATGCCCAAGAGCCGGTTGTTGAAGAAGCTGGAGTCGGGTGACCGGGATATCTACAAGGAATATGTCTCTTTCAGATGCTACAAGGGGAAAGTGGTTCTGAGCATAGAACGGAGAAGGAAAGTGGAATACATGCTGCTTTTTGAAGAGTGAAAGATGCGTCAGGAACAAGTCCTGGATAATATAGTGTAATTTGTAATTGGATAAATCGCCCTCTCCACCGGTTGTTGTGGAGAGGGCGATTGCTGTAATAGGCTGTTTCACGTACCTGCCCGGTTCAGCTTACAGTAACCACTTCCTGTATTTCCGCTTCTTTGGGCAGACGGGAGAGCAGAAGTTCCGCCATCGCTCCGTTCTGTGGAATAAGGGCCGGGAAGTCTGTTTTTCCTGGCTTATAGATAGCTGTGGCAATGTTGTATAATTCCCAAGCGGTAATCTGTCCTTTGCTCATGGCCAGTTTAAGCACCTCTTCCGTGAAGATGGAAATCTGTCCCTGGTTTAGCGGGTAAGTCTCAACGGAGGATGAAAGGTTCCTGTCCGAACTGTCGTGGGAGACGCGCAACGCGGTCAGCAGACCTATGTACATATAGATTTCCTCCATCGGGATAATCCGGCGTTTCAACCGCTGTATCCGTTCGATGTCCTCGTTCATGTTCACCTCAAAATTGGCCAGCCAGCCGTCCACCGTCTCGAAGACCTCTTCGGTTGTCACTTTCTTTTTCCCGTAATTGCAGACGCTCCGCTCGGGTGAAAGGATACACTGGTTATGACAGATCAGCACGCAGGGGCCTATGGCCGCCTGTATCCCGTCCTGATGGTAAGCCACGACAAGGGTTGTCGTCAGCTCGTCCGTCTCCCAGTCCTTTATCCGGATGGTGGCGAAGATGCGGCGCAGGATGTGCGCCTCCACGGCTTTTTCCCCGTGTGTCTGCTCCACCTGCGGGAGTATGCTCACTCCGGGCTGTGTCTTGTTCCTGTTCTGGGCCGCGAAGATTTCCTCCACCTCGTAATTGAGGCTGTGTTTCTCGCAGATGTCCATCATGCGCCGGATGACCTGGTAATGGTAGATGCCCTGCACCGGGTTGTTGTAAATGTCATTCTCCTTGTAGGTACGCTGGAGCGTCTCGAAGTTCATCACTTCAATTCCGTTTTTCTGGAAGTCAAACTGCCGTTGTCTTTCCAATACTGCCAATGTTGTTTCCATACATCTTGAATTTTATGAAGTTAATACTGTTGATTGTTTTTTGTCAGGTGTGTATCTGCCATCCGTGGAACGGCCGCAATGTCACCGCAAATGATCTGTCGGGCATTCCATGATAGAGCAGGCCGCCCACGATGCCCGTCCTTCCGTCGGGATAGCGTTGTGTGAAGCCGAACGAGTACGGCGCATGGTCATAGTAGAGTGAGATTTCGCTGGGATGGTCAGGGTTTTCTTCCCAGCTTTTCAACCGTTCCAGGCATTTCTGGAGTGAGGTGTCACCGATGGATTCAGCATAACGCTTTACATTCTCGAAATGTTCTTCATTCAGGATTTTCATGATTTCATTGTATTTTATCTGTTAAACACGTCCGGCTCCGGGAGCCGGTATTTTTATTTCTCGCCTGCCTGACTGTCCCGTGGCTGTACCCGCAAGGTTTGGCGAAAGAAAATACCGCAGCCGTCAGGCGAGGATGATTTTCTTTCAGCCAACCCCGCAGGGGCATGACCTTGTACGGGTACACAGGACACGGGACTACCTTTGCAGGGTGGGAAATAAAATATGCGGTTGTTTCTTGTTGCGGGATTTTGTGCGGATTCCGGAGATAATCTTCCTGATTTGTTCGCCATTGCCGGGCAAATGGTGTATTTTTGCAATTTCTAATTTCAGAATCATGGAAGACTATATAAAGAAAGCGGCAGATGCTTTCCTTGTGGAGCGTCCGTATGGTATGCGTGTGGATTACAGGAAGAAAGGGTTCGTGCTGTTTAACCGTAACCTGAACGTATTGGGCAATGCGGAGCATGCCCGTCTGGAAGAACTGCCTCTGGAGCGGTTCAATGTGGAGGAGATTCCGTTGGATGGTGAAATTGTGGAGGAACATGCAGGATTTACCGATGTATTCTTCTATACCGATCTGACCAGTCCCTATGCCGGATATGTGCTGAACCTGCAAAAGCTTAAAGCCTATAACCAGTTAATGTTTCCGCTGGCAATGGTGCTGAACCGTGAATTGTGAGGCCGGAAGCCGGCAGCGGTAACAGCTGCATGGAGCAGGCTGTTACCGCCCCGGATTTTATTGTTTGCCCTCTTTTTCTGTTATGAACGCAAGATAGGCGGACACGGCCTTATGGCATCCGGTAAAGTCCGGTGTCCGGCAGCCCTTGATTTTCCGGAAACTGACGGTGCCGTTTCTGTCAATGCCCCTCACATGCCTGTTGAATGTCCCTTTGGTTCTGATATGGATGTCAAAACCGTCCCTTCCGGTGATTTCAAGGAACATTCCTCCCGTGATCCGTTCCCCGTCCAGGAATTTCTGTTTCTGCTCATCGAGCAGCCGCTGGTGTTGTTCTTCCCGCGCCCTGCGCTCTTCCGCCTCTTTCTCCTCCTGCTCCCTGCGTTTCTGTTCCTGCTTCCTTTTATATGCCTCACGGGCTTGCATCAAAGGGGTGATATCGAGCCCGAGGGCATCGAACACGCGGATGGAGAGCAATTTGACAAAAGTTCCTTTTTCCGCACCCTGAAGCGTATCTGCAATCCAGTTCCTGCAATAAGCGGCGGCTTCCTCCCTGCGGCCTTCTCCCTTGAGAAACCGGCGTGAATACTGCCCGCTGGAAAAATAAACGTTTTCAATCCGGCAGACCACATGGAAACAGTCATCGTCCTCATTCCCGTATTCGTTCTTTCTCGACAGGGAGAGATACACATTCTCCGCGTACGGCTCCAGTTCCATATAAGGAGCCACGACGGTATTCCCGTCAGACTTGTACTTGAACACTTTTGCTTTCATTGCTACATCTTTTTTTGATTGTCCGTTCATATAATCCGTAATTCTCATTTCCAGTTCATCGTATATTCGGTTGAACTGCTCCTGGTACTCTTCCAGAAAAGCCCCGTTCGTATCGCACATGTCTTCGAGAGCCTTTCTCGTTGCACGGCACAGTTCCATGTCTGCCAGTTCGCAGACTATCCCGATGAGCATCGAGCGCTCCTTGTCTTCGGGAAGCAGCCCTCCTTTTTTCAGGAGGCAGTAGTTACGGATATTGATCCGCAGATACAGGTCCGCCTCTTCCCACCGTCCATCGGGAAAAAGAGAGAATGCCTGTTTCAGTTTGTCGGGCTGTCCGCCCCACCATTCGTTCAAATTGTCCGGTTCCATATTCATAAGTTTTAATTGGTTGTTGCCTGTCGGGTTTGCCATTGCCGATGGGCGGTGATATATTCCTGCCGTTCCTGTTCCAGCAACGCTTCCGTTTCGGGAGTGTAGCCGAGAAAACGGATGTAACCGCCGTTATATCCCGTGAGCTTGCACAGGATACCGGCTTTCTCCAGCTTGTCTATCCGTTTCTGCGCCAGTTTTGCGCTTGAGTAATCCTTCGGCCAGAAATAGTGCTCGCCTTGCGAGCCGTAATGGTCTTCCCCGAGTATCATTTCACCAGAATGCCTTCTATGCTCGATGAAATCGAAACGGGCTGTGCCCAATGCCTGACGGACAGCCTTGTGTGCAGCCCCTTCCGGATGCCTGAACACTTCCGGCTTGTCCTTCTCCTTGCAGGCGAGTTTCGGCAACTCCACTTTATACGGCTGCTTGTAACTACCGATTCCCATTGTCAGGTAGAAATTGGTATGGAAATAGTCGGTCATCGGATCGCTGTCGTCGAAGTTGTACGACATGACGAAATCGCAGATATTCGTCATCACCTCTTTAGCCCGGTCCGTCAAGGATTTGTCTGAAGCGATATGATAGTGGTTGATATCCCCCTGGACCTTGCCGGACTCTTTGGTGAATGCCTCGAAATCCGCTTTCATCAGCCGGATATGGATAGAATGGTAGTTCTCGCGCCTGACGGAGAACCTGTATCTCGGGTAGGTCTCTTTCAGCCATGTCCGCGTCAGCTCCACAATCTCCGGGGCATGTTGCCCCTTGTAGTTGCGGCCTTTCCAGCGGTATTCGTTATACACGTACTCGGTGTATTCCTTTGCCGTGGCCCCCGAATAGTCGTTTTCATATCCGGTTGAAGTCGCGGAAACATCCGGTCTGTCTTTCCATATCCCGTACAGTTTTTCAAACTCGGTGTTCACCTGTTGCATGATGGCGGTGTCACCACCCTTGTCCGGGTGGTGCTCCAATGCCAGGCGGCGGTATTCCTTCTTCAAGTCCGCCAGAGAGTGTATGTTCTGAAAATAAGTCATAACCGTAAGTTTTTATGCCCCAGCGAGGCGGTTGATAAAATATTCCTGATAGTCAAGGTCAAGACCGAGGTTGCTGCACGCCATCCCGATGTCGTCTCCCCTCAGATCGTCCACTTCCTGCAATTCACGCAGGTATTTAACTTCGGAATCCAGGTATTCCTGTGCTTCCGTTTGGCTGCAACCGCATGAGTTGCTGATCAGTTCAATGATGTTTGTCTGCATATTTTTGATGTTCAATGTTTGTACTCCTGTTCCTGAAGCGTCGTCCGTCATATATCGAAACAGCACGTTCCACGAGCAGCCTGCGGTTGTCTTCCGAGAGTTCCAGATAGAACCGTTCTGCCGCACCGAATGTGCCCTTGTCCGTCGCCACACACCATTTTTCCCAGAAATGCAGGCACATGCCGCCATACACGACCTTGCATTCTTCCATACTCCAGGCATTCCACATATAGTAGAAGAAGCTGGAGACTGCATTTTCCGCCTGTAAATACATGATTCCCAGATTTAAGATTTGACATGACCGGTTGTTTCCAATTCCAATTTTGCGGCTTCGTACATCTCACGGAGCCAGTCGATGTTGCTTGCACCGAGTTCAAACGGGCCGTAACATTCCACTTCATCACCGCTTTCTTTCTCCTCGGCAATGACGGTCAGGCTGCCTGCCGTTATCCGGACACCCGTCACCCGGCATTCATACGGGTCTCCGTTTTTCTCGAACCAGATTATCCATACCGGATCATCTTCCCGGTTCGTAAAGGCAAGTTCCGTCAGTGAGTGCGCCTGAAGCAACTGCCGTATCGCGTCGATGATGTCCTTTCGCAAATTCTCGATCCTGTCTCCAAACAGCGACATGGGGGATTTCCCGCCTTTCTGGCTTATGGAGAGAATTTCCATGTCGGGATGGCAGCCGAAATCCCAGTCCGTCACTTCATCGTCATCCCGCGTTGTGTGGATATTGCCGCCCAATACCAGACCGCAGTCTTCCTCTACCATTCTTTCTGCTTCTTCGCGGCTCCCTGCCGCTACCGTGTAAGTACCCTCGAAGGCGTATCTTACCCTTACTTCATATTTTGCCATAATTTGGGTTGTTGATGTTACATGATTGATTGTTGTCACGATTCCTCGAAGGATGCCGGTGATATCCGGTACAGTTCGGGAAGGTTCAGTTTTATCATAGGGTATTCCACCCATCCGCTCCTGCGCCTGTAACCCGTATCTTCGGCAAGATTGTATCTTATGAGAAAGTCCATCGCTTCCGGATTATTGTTGATGTCAACAAATGCCCTGTCGGGAATCCCGAAAGCCGGAAAGTCCTCCAGATTGGCGGTCAGTACCGTATAGGATTCCCCGGTCTTCGGTACTTCCAGGCTCAAGGCAAGCCAGCCGTTCGGATAAAACCCGGGGACAAGTTTCAATTTCCTTTTATGGTATGGATATGTCTTGCCATGCCGGTTCTGACCGGAATCCATGATTTCGAAATCTTCTTCGCCTTCAGTAAAAGACCGCATCGGGCAGGATACATCGTAATAGCAGCCGTCTTCGTGACAGCACAGGTATTCCTTTCCTTCGGAGAGGATGATGACATATTTCTTTTTTATGACATATTTCTTTTTCATGACTTTATGATTTTAATGGTGGATACTTGATTTTATGAGGCGACAAGGCTTATCCTCTCACCGAAAAAGGAATCGTCCACTCCATACACATGCCCGATGGAATAATCATACCTGTTTCGTTCCTCGTCCAGACGGAAACGGAAACCATGGTAACCGTTGATTTCCAGTTTCAATCTGACATCCTGTTTCAACTCCATTTCGAGCAGGCTGCCGCCACCGTATGCGGAGCTGAAAAGCCCGCAATGGTTCCCTTTGGGGATGATAATCTCGCCCGGTGAGAATCCGGATTCGTACAGTTCCTTCAGGTTCACCCTGCCGATAAAGGTCAGCAGGTTCGCACCGCAACAGGAATTGACCAGTTCCTCGTAGAATTGTTCATAGGAGACCTGCTCCTTGCCGTTCCTGCCTTTCCGGTTAGGGAAACGTCCGGAAACCTTGTAACCGTGTTCCGTCAGGAGCTTCTTCACTCTCGCAGGATTGAGGTTCAGGCAGTCTATCATGTCCCCGAAGTAGGATTCCTCATAGCTGTAGCCGCCCTGTGATTCAAACCAGTCGGAGTTGATACAGTCGTAGTCGGACAGCATTTCCACACGGATGGGTATGTCGTCCGTGTGCCTTATCAGCTCCTTTATCACATCCGAGTCGTTACGGCTGTAAATCTCGTCCCGGATTTCATCTTCGTGCTCGTCGAAGAAAGCATCCACATCTCCTTCTTCAAAGTCATTGAAAACAGTACATTCCTCTTTCAATTTGGCGATTATCCCACGGACAGCCTCCCATTCGGCATCGCTGTACCAAACATCGGCTTTTTCCCACAAGTGTTCGCAGCTCTTGCTGTCAAGACATTTCCGAATCAGGCCGCGATGGTTGTCAAGATTGTCACTGTAATCCGTCCATACCAGCGTGTAGGCCGGTTCCATCAGGGACTTCACGAAATCCAATGTCAATGTTTTCTGTTCATCCATTTGTCTTACCTGTGTACGGCAGGATTCTGTTTTCCCGTACATACCGTTATAAATGCCGGAAGCGACCTTGCGGCCGCCTCCGTATAAATTTCTTTATCCATACAGTTCCTTCACAATCCGGTCATATCTTTCCTTTTCCATCTCCGTGTTCCGGTTGAAGTGGAAATGCGCCGTGTATCTGTATCCCGTTTCCGGTTCTCCTCCGCATTGCCGTATCGCCATGTCTATCTCCCAGTCGGTATCACCTATGCCGAGCGATATGCTTATATCCCGCAGCAGGCTCCTGGCAAGTTTCAATGCCGAATCTTTCTTGCCGTCCTTGCGCAGCCTGTCGAAAGCCATCAGCACGATTTGTCTGTTTGAAATCTTTATCTCTTCCATATATTTTTCATCTGTTCGGGTCAGACAATCCCGGTAAGGTGCTTGAATCGCGCGACTATTTCATCGCATTTGCTTTTGGAAAGTTCCTCATATTTTTGGCAAATGGCACAGTATGCCTTCCAAGATTGGCCTTTAAGCTCATGTTTGTATGAGGACATGACCAATTCCGGATATTCTTCAAAGTTTGCTATCAATGTTATGAATTCAAACATCTGTTCGTTCGTTTTCACATCCAGCGCATGAAAATGGTCTGTTTTCGGCCATACGTTACTTGAATGTTGCCAGGTCTCTATCTGTCTGGTTTTGGCATTGTATGCCATTCTTGTAATAATCTGGTGACTCATATGGATATGTTTTAGTTCATTACTGCATTGTCTCTTTTCCTGTCCCGGCTTGCCAGCATTCCGAAATGGATGCTGAATATGCGCCGTGTGAAGCAGATCGGAGAATTGTATTCCACCCGTTGCCACAGCGTGAAGTGGTTGTCGGAGAACGACCACCTGAAATACCCTGACAACGAGCCGAATCGCGGGTTTGCATTCCTGTTTATCAGAGACCTGTTCACATCCACGATGTGTCCTGCCGTCAGGAGAATGTTCAGAATCTCCACAAACGCCATTTGCGAGTAGGGGTCAACCGGCATTACCGGTCCTTTGAAGTTGATTTCCATCTTATATATGTTTTAATCGTAATTGTCGTCGAATACCTCGAAGCGGGGAATGCCCGTATCGAAATAGTTGTTTGATATGCCCGGGTAGTACAGCAGGCTGTCATCCCCGCTGTCCGGGCAAGGCTCATCGTCGGTATAGGCTGCATTCCCGAAAAGTTCGATATAATGCGCTACCAGCAGGTGCGGGTCTTCCGCGCTGATGTCATGCCCGTAACGGTCACACCAGTCGAAGAACCACTCCTTGTCGGGATCCTCCAGCTGTTCCATCGCCTCCCTTATCTCGAAGAAGTTGGGGCACAGCCACTGCCGGTTTATCAACATGGCGGGGATTTCTTCCCACCGTGTGTACCTGTATTCCGGGGTTTCCTCTTCGGGGAAAAGTCCGGAGCAGGTGCAAAGGAATTCCCCCATGTCGCCGAAGTCGGACATCTGCAACCAGTTGTCCTTCTCCCGCCTTATGTCTATGAGATGCTGCGTGGTCACTGCCACTTCCGCTTGATTCAAGTCCATAATCGTTTCTTTATTATAGTTAATGACCGGAACCGGGGATTCCATTCCACAGGCCCCGAAAGGTCCGTATCCCGGCTGTGCAGGGTTTTCCGGGGAAATACCGCAGCCTCCGGCGAGGATGATTTCACCGGAAACCGCCCGCGGCATGACCTTGCACAGCCGATGAGGATACGGGCTACCTTTGCCTGTGGAATGGATTCTGCGGTTCCTCGTGTCTGTACTCATTTTACTGACTCATTATGCGCTGGCTTCCCCAGCTGATGTGGATTTTTCCCTCGCTGTCACGCTCCCGTACCAGCAGGCTGTCGATGACGGACATCGTGACATCGAACTCCTCGAAAATCTCCGACTGTTCCTTCACCTCGCCGGTCTTGATGAACTCGTTGAGCCTTTCCTTTGTCAGCACCAGTGCCATCAGGTTCTGCTCCACGGAATCCTTGTAGGTCACGAAATGGACGTTCTTCAGCTCTTTGGAGTCCAGGCGGATGAAGCGGAAGTAGAACTGCTCCATCCTGGGAATGTTCCATTGCAGGGATTCAAGGATGACATCGTTGCAGGAGGGGATGTTTACCGAGCTGCTCAGGCTCTGCTGCGTGCATATCAGAATGCCGTTTATGGTGGAATCGAATTCCGAAACGATCCCCTGCCGCTTCTTGAACGCGACGTCGCCCTTGACGGTAAATATCGACCGTTCCGGGAAACGCTCGCGGATATGGCTCTCGTACAGTTCAAACGCCGCTATGGAGGTGCAGCCGACGGCAACCTTGCCGGGAATCTTCCGTATCAGTTTCTCGATGTACGCCGTCTTGTTCGGACGCCCGTTCCCGAAATAGCCCTCTATCAGGTGGGGTACGGAGCAGGCCTTGATAAGAAGTTTGATCTGGCGCATGAGACGAAGGCCCGCATCCTTTTTCGTGTCGCCGGTACTGTTGTAGTAAAGCTCGCAGATACGGCAGAACTCCTCTATGATGACACGGTACACTTCGTGTTCTCCTTCTGACGGTGCGACAGTGTGCATCCTGACCTCGTATTTTTCTCCGGCAAAGTCCTTGAACTTGCGCGTGATGACGGTCTTGCCGATAAGGCAGGACAGTTCGTCCTTGTTGTACACGTCCTGGTTCTGCTTCTCGATGCCGAACACGGTCGCCTTGCCCGGACAGTGGCAGGAGCGGAACAGCACGTGTCCCCTGAAGGCGGGGAACGGTTCTCCGTAGTACGGATTTGAGTCTTCCTCTATCTCCTTCTCCCTGTTCTCGTGGTATATCCGGCTGCACCAGCAAACCATATTGACGGAGTTGTTGTACAGCAGTTCGAACTGGCTGTACAGCTCCGCGATGTTGTTGCGCGTGGTCGTTCCCGTGTCGAGGATCTTGTATTTGAGCCTGCGGAAGATGGTCAGGATATGCCTTGTGCGCTGGGACGAGGGGTTGGTGATCTCGTCGGATTCATCAAACACCAGGAACAGTTTCCTTGAGGTGCGCCTGATGAACTTTGCCAGCCCTCTTTTCAGCTTGCCGAGCATGGAGGTGGATAGTACGAGGAATACCCCTTCCGGAACCGTTTCGAGGTCGGCGTTGTTCCTTACCATGCGGAACCGCTCCCTGTTTATCGTCAGGAACGGTACCCATGTCATGTTGGTGGCGATGGCGGGGGCCAGTATGATGGCATTGCGTACCTTGCGGTATTTGAGCAGGTACCTGGCACGGTGGTACACGGCGGCGGTTTTGCCAGACCCTTGTTGCCAGTTCAACAGCGCGTACCGTTTCTGCAATACGAGGTTCAGGTCGTGTTTCTGGAGCTCCGTAAACTCACATACATCGCCTTCCTTGTTGATGAAAGTAGCCCGGTCGAGGTATTCTGCCAGCCGGACGTCAGGCTTCATGTCTGCAAACTGCCGGTTCTGGATTTCGTATTGCCTGCGCTTTTTCCGTATCAGCTTCTCCGCCGCACGGACCTGCATCATGTTCTTTTCCGTCAGGATTTCCGGTACAGGAAGCTCCGCCCGTCCCAATACGAGGTCGTTGATGCCCGCAGCCTTGTGCTGTACCTTATCCAGCAGGCGTGGGGCGTACTGTTTCAGCTTGAATCCGTAGGAGGTCTTCACCAGGGCTACTTCCTTGCGCGGTACGATGTTTTGCGAAGTAATGTATCTGCGGATGATGCCGAGCACTTTCTTCGTGGTCAGCTTTTTCCTTTCCCATTCCTTGACCTGCTCATTCGTGGCATTGCCAGGCGGTTTCTGGTTGCGGAACTTTGTCACCAACGCTTCCGCCTTGTCGATATGCCTGTTCAGAGCCGCGTGCGCTTTCAGCTCGTACATGTACTTAGCGAGCCTGTACTCGAACAGTTCCAGTTCCTCCTTGTCAATCCGGTTGGTCTCGCGCATAAGGTCGAGGCGCAGCCTCTGCTTCATCGCCCTTGCCTCCCTGATACGGCCTTTCAACTCTTCCATCGGGATGAACTCGTCCGCGTTGTAGGGCTGCATTTCGATATGGAGGGACTTGCGCAGGAACACCATGACTTTCGTACGGAAGTTGTGTACCCCTACGGAGGCAAAGGCGTCCGGGTCTAATTTTACCTGGCCGACAAAGGAAAAGTCACCGTTGATATTCGCGACACGGCTCTTCTCCCAGAACTCGCTCTGCATGAATGATAAGGGAACGAGGACCATTAGGATGCCTGCCGGATTGAGCACGTCGTATGCCTTGTTCATGTAATACTCCTGGGAGAGCTTGTAGTCGAACTTCAGGTTGAAGGGAGGATTGCCGATGATGACATCGAAGCGTTGCTGCGGATAATATTGCCGGATGTCGCATTTCTCGATATGGGCTTCCGGGTAGAGGTGTCTTGCAACTGCCACCGCCTTGCCGTCAATGTCAAAGCCGTAAGCGTTGTGCTGGTTCGGCAGGTGGTTGAAGAAGTTGCCCATGCCGCAGCACATGTCGAGTACCATTTCTGAAGGGACGGGCGAAAGCAGCTCTACCATATCCCTGCATACTTCATGCGGGGTGAAGAACTGTCCCATCTCGAACTCCTTCTTCGCCTGGGCGTACTCGTTGTAATTGGCAAAGTCGGACTGCCTGAGGTTGTGCAGCCCTCCGATGCCGGTGTAGCAGTTGTAGATGCTCTCTGCCGGGATGAGATCCTTGCCGGAGCCTATGGCAAAAAGTATCTTCTCATTGACCTCGGCACGCATATCTTGCGGTATCTGTTGGGGTATGATGGCATACATGGCTTTATCTGTTTATTGTTAAAAATGAAAACACCCCGCAAGGATGCCTTACGGGGTGTCTGGATTGGTCTCTCATGCCGCTATTGTTCTCTTAATGTGATTTCATCCAGCCGGAGCCGCTTGAAACAGTTTTCGGCGGCTGCACTGTCCTTGAAGCGGATGTCGATGCGGCCGTTCTTGTAAAATCTGATTTGTTCGGCATTAGTTGTGGTAAGGTCGTACCAACGGGAAACATCTATGTCTTCTTCATTCAATCCGAGAACCATTCCGCTTGAGCCATGAATCGAGTCATCGGCACCGAATGCGATACCTTCACAGAAGGTCTCTATTTTGCCACGATAGTTGTAATGAATCTGGTTTCGGTTGTATGACAGGTAGAACTCGTCAAATCTCAGAATTTCGGGGAACGTGATTTTGTCCTTTTTCAGCTCTGGTTTGACCTTGCTCCAGCACGATGGCTGCACTACTTTCAGGAAGCGGGACAGCAGTTCTTCCTCCGCTGTTTCACGGAAACTCTTGCCTCCCAGATGTTCTATGACGGTATCCACGTATGTTTCATAGACTGGGCGGAATCCCATGCGGAGCGTTTTCCCGTCTATGCCTGGCACCGGTACTTGAACATTGTAGGTCTTGTTGAAATAGGCGATGATACGACCCGCGAAGTTGGAGTTGGCGTTATGGTTCTTGTCAACCAGGTCATTGATAAGGTCGAACGGCTTGAACTCGTTGTGCGAGTAATCCTCCTTCCCGTTATGGTAGGAATAGAAATCACGCATGGAGACCTTGCCGTTTTCCTCGTAATGGAACTTGCGCTCCGCCTGGTACTGTTCCGCTTCCTCCTTGAAAACGGCGTACCAGCGGTCAATCCGGTCGAGCGTCTTGTAGAGCAGGTCCTGCTGCGTCTGGCAATACAGACGGTCCTGTTCCGTGATTTTGTCCTCGTTTCTCACTTGCACGCTCAGGATACCGGAAAGCAGGTCGGGAGCGTTGCCGGCCTTGGTTGCTGTTGTAGTTTGCATATCTGTTGGATTTTTAAGTCTTAGAAATTCTGTGATTTGATTCGGTAGAAGCAGGTAATGTGCTTTTCCATGTCTTTGACAATCTTCACCTTTTCGGGATGGAAATTAAGTCTCCGTTCTTCGACAGGAGCATCAATCTTTTCCCATTCGGGAAGCGACAGAAATATATATTCGCGACGGAAGCACCATAATACGATTTGGGTGGGCCAGTTGCCTTTGAAAACCGTTCCTTCGTAGTCTTTCAGGAACTGTTGGAAGTCGGCTTCGTTCCCAAAAGCGATATCAAGACTTTGATAGAGATTGCCATTCCCGGATTCCTCTCTTTTGTTCAGGTAGAACTTCCGGTAGGTCTCGGTTGTGAATTTTCCATACTTGGGGTTGGGTTCGGCATAGAACCATAACGGCACTTTAGCCAGGAATGTCACCGAACCGTTGGCGCACGCCCCGCAATGCCCCCAGTCCTTGAATGCGCCTTCCGTCCATTTCAGGAATTTCAGGTCTTTCGGATTTACAGAGTGGAATGCGCCTCCGCTGACATCCAGACGGATGTTCCCGTCCTCTTCCCACACGAAAGGTACATATGGCTGTTCGCATACGGATAGGTATCCTTCTTTTGCGCTCCTGCCATCAATAAGGGCGTGGCTGTAATAGTCCCCATGTTCGGTTACATATACCAGCCTGTCGCCGATTTGCGGTGTGACTTCCGAACGTGTTCGCTCGATGAGTCGTACATAATTGTTGGCCATATCCACATCTTCCTGCGTCAGCCAATGTTCATGGTCGTATGAAACATTCCGTTCTCTGAGCGTTTCGATACTGTACTTGCTCTTTGCCATCTGCTGCAACATAACAATTGATTTTTGTTAGTCCGGCTTTTCGGGGCCGGAGTTCCCGTAACTACAGGCTTTAAAAGGTCGTGTTCCGTACATGCAAGGTTTCCGGGAAAAATACCGCAAGCCCTCCGGGGCGCGGATGATTTTTCCACGGAACCCGAAGGGCTTGACCTTGCTTGTACGAAAGAACACGAGCTACCTTTGCCTGTGAGTTAGGGGGACTCGGCTCGGGATGGCTACTCTCTTAGATATGGATTATTTCATAAGATTCTGACCGGATTATTACCGGTCTTTACAGAAAAAATGCTATCTTTGCATCAATAAAAGAGTTATTTGAAAGCATGAGGAACATGGTGGTCCTGGACAGTTTTGCTTTTTCTTATCCGTTGCCCACTCCTCATACGAATTCTATTTAATCAATTTACAGTCAAATAAATAACCTCAGACTGTATCAAAGGTATAAAATAAAAGGGGGAAAGTAGCAAAAAAGGAAAAGAAAAACTCTCTTGACAAATAGGAAAGTTGTCAGGAGAGTTTGGAAAACCACCGGTAGGATTTGGTGTATTGTCTTTATTCTAATTGTCTTTGGATACCTTTGTCACCGACGACAAAATACTGATTATTTTCAATCAGCATGGCACGTCCGCGCTTTTTTTCCCGGTTTTCTTTATTGTCCACATTTACTCCGATAACCTTGCCGTTATAGAAAGTGGAAATATCTTTGAAAATGGTATGTCCCACAATAATATGTTTTGCCTTATAACGGTCCATAATCATTTCTAGGGAGTCTTTTGCCAGCGGATTGTATTTGCCATCGGTGCGTACCAGTCCGCGATACCAGATGGGACCGCTGTTTCCATACAGGAAGGCTGTGAGTGGAGAAAGCGCTTTGCGTTCTTTTTTCGTCATAAATAGCCCTTTACTCATTTCTTCATTGACAGTGGGAATGCTCAAGTTCTTGTCATAGAAGTCTTTGCCCAGTCCGGCATGTACATATAGGTCGTTACCTATCATTTGCATGGTGTTACGGGTTCCCAACCATCTGCCCAGTTCGGTATCGGGACCGAATAGCCGGGGGTACTTCATCTTTAGTTTTTCAGCCAATATTTTATATTTTTCTTTGGTGTATCGGAGGTCATTGGCCAGTACCATCGGTTCATGATTTCCCAGCATGAACGATACGTGTCCTCCGGCTTTGGCTGCTTCCTCTTCCAGTTTGTAGAATAGCCAGAAGATTTGCGGTACATCTTTTCCTCTGTCAAAAATATCACCGATAATCATCAGATGGTTTTTCCCGAAGCTCCATTTGTAGTCTTTATCGATGATATGATTGCCTTGTAACAGGCTGATTACACAGTCCAGCCTTCCATGAGGGTCGGACATGACAAAAACTTTGTCTGCCTGGGGATAATTCCATCCGGGACGTTTTACCGGGTGTAGTTTTACATCAAATGGAAACCTGTCTTTGTGGTCTGTCACATGCAGGGTAAAGTTTTGAGGTAATGTGGTATAAGTGGTATCAATGATATTCCCTTTCTTATCTACATTGATTACTCTGATTTGGCCGTCAGGCTGATACAGTACGTATGGACCGTCGGCTGTTAATTCTTCTTTTTTCTCTTTGTCTTTCTTCTTGTCTTTGAAATCAAGAGTTCCGGCACTAAGGCCGGAACTGATGAATGCGAGGGTAAATGCAAGAAGAAAGTAGTTGATAAAATTAGTCTTGCTTGTCATCGATTTGGTATTTGAATTATTTAATCGACATATCCTGGATTCTGTTTCATATTAGGATTTGCGTCCATTTCTTTTTTGGGAATAGGAAGTAGGATTTTATGGAAATTCCAGTCATATTCCATGTAAGCAGTATTATGTTTGGTTTTGTTTATATCACTGTCTTTCACATCGATTCGTTTGACAGTCATTCCATTTCTGATAACATCGTACATACGATGTCCTTCTGCTACCAATTCTTTACGACGTTCGTCTAATACATTTTCTAATGTTAATGTTTTTCCTTCCACTGAATTTTCCGGATTAGCTCGTTGTACTATGGAATTCAAATATTTCACTGCTTTGGCATTATCTCCTGTCTGTACGGCCGCTTCAGCAGCATTCAGATAGGCTTCTGAAAGGCGTATAAGCGGAATATTGGCATCGGTTATGTTTTCTCCTTGCTGAGGTTGGTATTTATTGACGTATGCGTAGTACTTTTTGTCAAAACTCAAGATTTTCAACCGGACGTCTTTGGGATCTTTCTTTAATAATTGATAAAAAGAGCAAGTAATACACATATCGTCATAACCGTTGTATGAGTTCAGATATCCCATGCTTTCTTTGCCCGGACTGTCTGTAGTCAGATTGACAATTTCGAATAATATTTCACCAGGATTGGATGCTGATGCGTCATTGCCCCATGCGGTTGGATATTCTTCGTTTGTCCAAAGAGCGTAACCTTCTTTTTCTGCACCCTTTATTGCATTTTCAGCCATGGTCAATGCTTCATTGTATTCTCCTTTATATAAATATACTCGGCTCAACAATGTCATAGCAGCCCATCTGTTTACTTTTCCTTTATTAAAATCACCGCTCAGCAGCTCTGTACTGTTTTTAAGGTCGGAAATAATTTCCGTATAACATTCGGCTACTGTGTTTCGTGCGGGTTTACTGTCTATAGTTGATAACTCTTTCACAATGGGCACGCCTAATGAAGCTCCGTTATCTTTTAGGTAGGGATAACCAAAAATACGTGTCAGGTCGAATAGTGCCATACCACGGATGGCTAATGCCTGGCCTTTCAAATCATTTTTATATTCGGTTTCATCTTCATCTATAGATAGTTTATCAACATTCATTAGAATCAGATTACAGTTCTGGATAATAGAGTACAGATATGACCAATGACTGCTGGGACCATTGTCTTTAGTAAAATTGAAACGGTAATAATTACCGGTTCGTTTCGTTGAACTTACAGCCTGCATGTCATCTCCAGTTACATCTCCATAATATACCAGACGGCCGGAGTATGCATCTGAACTTTGCATTGTGCTGTAGATTCCGTTCAATGTGAATTCAATATCTGACAAAACATTGATACTGGTTTCTGTATCCACTTGTGTGGAGGGGGCTAGATCTAGCCAGTCATTTCCGCACGAAGTGACGGCAAACATAATGGAACTGATAAATAAATATTTAAATACTTTCATAATTCAAGTTTTTAATGGGTTAGAAATTAACGCTTAGACCAAAGGTTACAGTCTTCAAAGGAGGAGTCCCCCAGATGGCACTACCACCACTGACAGCTTCAGGATCATAATAATCATAAGCAGCCCATGTCCAAAGGTTGTTTGCGGAAGCATATACACGTACATTGTTAACTCCTATTTTTTGTGTCCATACTTGGGGCAGAGTTATTCCAAAAGTTAATGTTTTCAGGCGGATGAAGTCAGAACTGTGTAACCTGCGAGTAGTAGTGGATTTGTTCATCGCTACATCAGGACTTTCAATAAATAGTTCATATTTTGTGATATCACCAGGTTGTTTCCAACTATCGCGATAATAGGTTGGTATATTTGCTTCTAGGTCGTTACCACCATGCTCTGTTTTTTGTGCCCAATTGTCATAAGAATAACCGCCAAATTGGTAAGAGAACATGAAGTTTAAGTCGAACCATTTATAGCGTAATGTATTTGATAAACCTCCGATAACATTAGGCTCTGCATGCTTATCTAATACAATAGCATTGGCTTCACTATATTTTTCTGTAATCTCTTTTATATAGTTGCCGTTTTCGTCCAAATCATTGGTATAGAATTGGGGAGCGCCTGTTTCGGGATTGATCCCTGCGAACTCTATCATATAAAATGTACGGTATGATTTTCCTACTTTCCGTATTTGGGTACCACTGATAATTTCTGTTTGCATGCCATCCAATGTCACGATTTCATTTTTGTTGTGCGAGATGTTGAAAGTGGTATTCCAAGAGAAATCTTTAGTTTTTATATTGGTCGAACTGATTTCCAATTCCACTCCCTTATTTTTTACTTCACCAATATTCATAAGATAGCTGCCGAAACCTGTTGTCATAGAGATAGGACGATCCATCAACAAATTTTTAGTAGTACGAGTGTAGTATTCCAAAGTTGCGTTTATACGATTGAACAAACTGAAATCCAGACCTAAGTTAAGGTTGTAATTGGTTTCCCATTTTAAATCTGTATTTTTGATTTGTGATTGGATAATACCCGGTTGTTCCAAATAACCATTGGTTAAACTACTCAAACCCATATATCCGAAATAGTCAGATGGAAGTGTGCCATTGACACCATAAGATGCGCGTATTTTCAAATCGGTCAGCCAACCTTTGGCCGGATTCATGAATTCCTCTTCAATCATACGCCATGCGGCAGATACTGACCAGAAACTACCCCAACGGCTGTCTTTATGCAAACGGGAACTACCGTCAGTACGGAAACTACCACCTAGATAATATTTATTTTTATAGTCATAGTTTACACGTGTCAGATAAGATACCATGCGGGTTCTGGTAGAGCTGCCACCAACGGATTCAGTTTTCATACCATTGCTTATTTCATCTTTGTCTGCTGTAGCGAAATTAGTTGCATACCCTGACAGATAGTCACGATATTGGTCATCAATTTCATAACCTACCAATGCGTCAAAATGGTGATCGTTGGCTATATTAAACTTATAACTCAGTTGGTTTGCCCATACCATTTTCTTGTATTCGTAGAATTTTTTGCTCATGCCGCCATTTACATCCTCACCATTGGAAGTGCGGGGATCACTCCAATCCTTGCCTTTAGTGTTGGTGTAGTCATAGCTGAATGTTGATTTGAATTTTAAGTTTTTAATAAATTCATATTCGCCATAAATAGTGTTGAAAGCACGATTAACATATTCACGTTGATAGTCGTAAGTTGCAGATAATAGTGGATTACGATCACCGTTGCGGATAAAATCGCGGTTCCAGCTTCCATCTTCATTGTATGGTGTGTCTGAGGGGACAACAGCGTTACGTGATGAATAGAAAGGAGAAGTGTAGGAGGTACCTTCACCATATACATCTTGATTAACGGTAGCAAATAACATATTTGCCCCTAATTTTAATTTATCAGTTGCTTGATAATCTACATTTAAACGTCCGCTGATACGTTCTAAACCGGAGTTGATAGCAATACCTTCTTGTTTTAGGTAAGAGATAGATGAATAATATTTGAATTTGTCTGTTCCACCAGAAATGGAGGCTTCATAAGTCTGGTGATTTCCTTTTTTGAACATGATATCATCCCAATCGACATATCCACACCAAGGAACAGGAGCATAATCGTCAATATTTTCATTAGCATATGCTATGGCTTCGTCGTGACTATTTCCGTCTCTTAACGCACCGGCTACTAGACCGTTATAAATATATTCGCGGCGTTCTTCTCCCCCCATAACAGGACGATAATCCATTGCGAAATCAGAACTACCCCAATCTGCTTTGAATGAAATTTGTGGCTTTCCACTTTTACCTTTTTTAGTAGTAATAAGTACTACACCATTGGCAGCACGTGAACCGTAGAGAGAGGCGGCAGCGGCATCTTTAATGATTGTTATGTTTTCAATATCAGAGCTATTGATAGTTGACATAATGTCAAGACCTGCATCTGAACTCATCGTATTGATAGAACCTGAACGCATAGGAATTCCGTCAATTACGTATAATGGAGAATTACTGGCATTAAAAGATCCCATACCGCGAATATTCAAAGAGGAAGAAGCTCCTGGTTGACCTGACGATGAACTGAATTGTACCCCGGGTGCATTACCTTGTAGTAAATCTTTGAATGAAACAGCCGGAATATCTTTCATTTTATCAGCCTTCACAGTAGAAGCAGACCCTGCGTATGCCGACTTCTTGAAAGTACCATAACCGGTAACAACCACTTCTTCCATAATATTATTATCAGGAGCCATGACTACTTTCAGTATCTTTCCGGCAGTGGCTTTAATTTCCTGCTTGCCATAACCTATATAGGAGATAATCAAAGTGGCAGGTATACGGTCTACATCTAATGAGAAGTGCCCGTCCAAATCTGTAGTAGTTCCATTCGTAGTACCTTTGACTAAGATATTCGCTCCAATAATAGGTTCTCCCGTCTCATCCAGTACTGTACCGGTTAATGTTGTTTTCTGTTGAGGAACAGCAGACTCTTTTTCTTCAATTTGCTTGATAGCAATAACGCCGTTGTGAACTGAATAGGTCAAACCGCTATTCATAAGACATTTATCAAGCACATTGGCTATTTTTTCGTTATTTACATTTAGGTTTTGGACTTTTATTTGTTTTACATCATTGGTGCTGTATACAAAAGTAAAGTCGGTTTGTCTTTGGATTTCCCAAAGAATTTCACTCAACGTGGCATTCTTGAATGAGGCTGTGACAGTGGCTTGTGCAAACACTTTGTTGGCTGCCTGCATAAAACCTGTGGTAATGATACAGAAAAATAGGAACGTAATCCACAAACGTTTACTACTTTTACCGTGATTGGTGTAGTTGTGTTTTTTGTCCATAATACATCATTTTTATTAGTTATAGAATGTGATTGTTTTGTTATTGACTTTTACGTGTACTTTTTGAGTCTCTTCCAACAAACGTACAAATGGAGTGATTTCTGAATACCGATCTACATTGCATCCGAAGCGTAGGTCTTTTATTTTCTCATTGGCAAAAATTACTTCCATGTCATACCAGCGTGATAGTATTTTCATGATATCTTCCAATCGCTGGTCTTTGAAATGAATTTTTCCTTTTATCCATGAAGTATAAAATCCGGCATCTACCATGCGTATCTGTATGCTGCTGTTTCCGAGGCTGATGGTAGCTTGCTGGGAAGGCTTTAAAATACAGCTTTCTCCAGTTTCTGTATTTACTTTGACAGAACCGTTTACCAAAGTTGTCTGATACTCTTCCTGTGGATAAGCAGAGATGTTGAATGTGGTTCCCAACACTTCTACTTGCATGCCTTGAGTGCATACTATAAATGGTTGCCCTGTTTTGCAGACTTCAAAATAGGCCTCGCCTTCCAGTTCCACTTTGCGTGGACCGTTATCAAATGTCACAGGAAAGCGGAGACTGGTCATTGCGTTCAGATGCACTTTTGTTCCATCACTTAACAATAGAGCATATTCTCCACCTCGTGGAGTTTCCACTTTATTATATACAGGCTTGTTTTTTGGGGCTGTTTTTGATGTTACTTGGTAATTCAGCATTGTAGAGTCCATGTGGACTCGGGCTCCGTCTATTTTCTCAAGCAGACTCTCTGTTTCTTTATTTATATGGATTGTCTGGCCGTCCTCCAATGTCAGAATAGCTTTGGATTCCCCAGGTAGAATGGATTGTGCGATGAACTGTTTGTCCGAAAGAGAAACGGGCGAGGTGAATTTCATGGAAATACTTACAAAAAGGACAGGTAACAGAATGATTGCGGCATAATTTACTATTTTGATATATCTGCTTCTGTTATTATTTCTTTTGATTCGCTTTTCCACTTCTTTCCATCCGGATGAAGGATTGAATGCCGTATTTTTCCGGAAATGTTGCTTTTGGTTTTCTTCATCACAAATTTTCTTGAATAAAATCTCGTGCGCTGTAGATTCTTCTCTCCAAGCAGTTAGTTTTATTGTTTCTTCCGGGGTTATTTCTTCCGACAGATACCTTGCTATGAGGTTGGCTATATAGAAATCTTGTTTTATCATATTTTGACCTGTTTTTTATCTCTTTTATAATAAAACAGGTCTGTTTGAAATTTGGGTGAATAGTAAAACGACTTTTTTTGAAAAAAAACAAATTAATGTCTTTTTATATAAAGAACAAGAGGAAGTAATAGTAGTCTTTCAAATTCTCTCTGAGTTTCTTGTAGGCTATTTTCTTTAATGTATGGACTGTTTCTGTAGATATGTTTAGTCTGTCTGCTATTTCTGCGTTTTTTTTCCCTTCCAGAGATAGTTGCATAATGGCTTTCATTTGGTCAGGTAATTTATTTATGGCTTCAGAAACGATACGATAAGTTTCCTCTTCAACGATTGCATCGTGAAAAAAGGAATCCTTTTTCTTTTCGATGACATTTTGAGCGTATTCATATACTACTTTTGAATGCTCCAGTTCGTTGAGTGCTTTATTGCGTACAGCTGTATATAAAAATGCTTTTACCTGATGCAGATAAAAAAAATCTTCTCTTATTTGCCATAGTTTGGCAAATGAATCTTGTACAATATCTGCTGAAGTTTCTTGGTTTTCTGTATATTGATTGGCAAATAAGCATAGAGTTACATAATATTTATTGAAAATATCATGAAACCCTTGCTCATTAAGCTTAATACTTATAGTAGTATGAGAAGTTCCAGCTGCCACCTTTGCTTTTAATTTTCTCTAATTTTGATGCGAATATAGAGAAAATTAATTAAAAACAGCCTCTTATTCTATTAAAATATTATTTTAAATCTACTACAGTAATACCTGCCCCACCAAATTGTACGTGTTCGTCTTGATAGTGTGCTACTCCTGGAACACTTCCCAAATAGCTGCGAATCAGGGTGCGCAGTATGCCTGTACCTGTTCCGTGAAGGATACGTACACGGTCTATTCCCAATAGTATGGCATCATCGATAAAATAAGTTACTGCCTGTATCGCTTCATCGCCACGCATACCGCGTACATCAATATCTTGTTTGAAATTTAGTTTCTTTTCATATACCCGATCTTGTGTTTCACTGCTGACGAAGGTACTTTTTACCATTGTTTTCTGGGTGGGCTGTATTGGTGTGCTACGTTCCAGCTTATCCAGTTTTACATTGGTTTTTATCATTCCGAACATAACTATTGCATTTTTGCCATTAATTCCTAGTACTTCTCCGACACTGGATTGACCTTTGATCTTTACAGTGCTACCTACAGTGATAGGCTGTTCTTTGGGTATTGACAGTTGGGAAGATTCCGTCTTGGCTTTATCCTTTTTGTTTTTTTTCCGCTCTTGTTTTTCACGGAGTTTTTCCATTTTCCGGATGATTTCATCTTCCTTGTTCTTTTTCTCGATATCTTCTATCTGATTTTTAAAATCAGTCAGTTCCTGACGTGCCGATTGTGTACGTTCTTTGTCGGCTTGTGCTTCCTTGATGATACGGATGGTATTTTCAATTCGGGCATTTGATTCCTGTAATAATTTTTCCGCATCTTCTTTGGCCTTTCGCAAAATCTCTTTACGACTTTTCTCCAGTTCCTGTAGTTCTTCTTCGTATTTGGCGATGGTTTCTTCCATCTGTTTTTCTCGTTTGCGGATGTTCTGACGCTTGGTTTCCCAATAACGTTTGTCACGTACGATATCTTGTAGATATTTATCAGCATTGATATATTCACTCCCTACAATTTCGGATGCGTCGGCTATTACTTCTTCCGGTAAACCTATTTTCCTAGCTATTTCTACTGCAAATGAACTTCCCGGATTTCCTATTTGTAATTGGAATAAAGCTTGCATTAAATGCCTGTCATATAACATGGCGCCATTAACCACTCCTTCGTGATCTTCGGCAAAATGTTTCAAATTTTGATAATGAGTGGTGATAATGCCGAATGTGCCCTTTTCATTGAAACGTTTCAACACAGCTTCAGCTATGGCTCCTCCAATTTGTGGTTCTGTACCTCCGCCGAATTCATCAATGAGGATAAGGCTGCGTTCGTTACAGTTTTTCATCATTGTTTTCATGTTGGTAAGGTGTGAGGAGTAGGTACTCAGATCGTCTTCGATACTTTGTTCGTCACCTATGTCTATAAAGATACTGCCGAATAATCCGGCATGGCTACGTTCATGCATCGGAACCGGCATACCACATTGTAACATATATTGTAGTAATCCCACAGTCTTCAGACAAACGGATTTACCTCCGGCATTCGGTCCGGATATAATTAGAATGCGTTGATTTTTAGTTAGTTCTATATCTAGAGGAACAACTTTTTTATTATGCTTGGCCAGCGAGAGTTGCAATAGTGGGTGTATGGCCATGGTCCAGTCCAAAATCTGTTTGTCTTCCAATGATGGTTTGGTGGCGTTCGTCTGAATGGAAAAATGGGCTTTGGCACGGATGAAATCAATTTCTGCCAAAAACTCGTATGACTGGAGGATGGCGGGGACCTGTGGGCGGATTATGATAGAGAAATCTGTCAGGATACGGATGATTTCCCGGCGTTCTTCTCCTTCCAATTCCCGTATTCTATTGTTTGCTTCCACTACTTCGGCCGGTTCTATGAAAACTGTTTTGCCGGTGGATGATTCATCGTGTACAATTCCCTTGATTTTCCGTTTTAATCCCGGTGCGACAGGGATGACGAGTCTTCCGTCACGCATGGTAGGAGTTACATCTTTATCAACATAACCTTCTGCTTGAGCGTTGCGTAGAATTGCATTCAAACTGCGTGATATGCTTCCGGCTGTCGAGGCCAACTCTCTGCGGATGCGTAATAATTCGGAAGAAGCGTTGTCTTTGATTTTTCCGAATTTGTCTAAGATGTTGTTTATACGCGTGATGAGTTGAGGAAACACGATAATATCTCCTGCCAGTTTTTGTAGGGCAGGGTAGGGGGAGTTTTCTTGTTCTTCGTCATTCGGGGTCAGTGTCAGAAAATGGATGATATCACGAATTGTTTCTAAAGAACGGCGTAAATCAAACAGTTCTTGCTCATCCAAATACATACCTTCTACGCGGATACGTTTTAGTGATGGGCGTACATCAAAAAAATATTGGTCGGGAAAACTGTCTTCCTCTTGTATGATGCGCATGAATTCCATCACCTGTTCCAGCCATTCATTAATATCCTTAAAGGATTCTGAGAAGTTCATTTCATCTACTCTTTCTTGACCTAATGTGCTGAGACATTTCTCTTTTAGTAAATGACGGATGGAATCGAAACCTATTTTCTGTTCGAAATTCTGAGGGTATATCATGATTTATTTCTTTCGTTTATTATTCGTATGCAAAAATACGATTTGAAAATTTTATAGCAAAAAAACTGGTAAACTATTTGCTTATTTAAAATAAAGTCGTACCTTTGCAGCGCTTTCAACGGAAAGCACTTCTGAAAAGAAGTCTTGGAGAGGTGGCAGAGTGGTCGATTGCGGCGGTCTTGAAAACCGTTGTACTGCGAGGTACCCGGGGTTCGAATCCCTGTCTCTCCGCAATAAACATTGATAATCAGTGCTTCATAAGAGATACACCCAATTTACACCCTAAAAAGTAAAATTGGGTGTTTTTGCTTTATTTAATACTTTGTTCTTTTATTACTTGTTGGGCTTTGCACTGTCTTTGGTTGCTTAGCTATTATTTATTGTATAATTTACAAAGGGGATATTGTAGCGTTGATGACATTGTTATACTAATATTTATTTAAATCATTTTCTTTCTTTAACATTTTTAGAGTAGGGAATCTCACCTGCAACGGGCTTTACTTTTATAAAGATCATTTTGTTCTCTGATAAACTTCCGGAAATGTCTTTGACGTATTATCTTTTTCATTAGAAAGTTCGGGAGCATTTATGCCCTCATGCCCTCACTGTATGTATAATAGGTTAATTATGAATGATTTATATGATAATGGTAAAAAATTGCTCTCACTTATACTCTCATGCCCTCACTACGTTTTGAAGTTGATTTTCACATA
>ERZ791610.50-NODE-50-length-102270-cov-18.443731_pt1 | contig 102270 bp, 57 predicted proteins | sample MGYA00510061_ERZ791610 | MGnify/ENA primary metagenome ERZ791610 (study PRJEB30046, sample SAMN00791922) | human gut metagenome | study: EMG produced TPA metagenomics assembly of the A metagenome-wide association study of gut microbiota in type 2... | reverse complement strand
GCTATCGCCTGTCCGCCTTCCTGTCCCGGATACCAGGCCATAAGAATAGCTTTTGCGGCATCATGCCAGTTGGTGAAATCCACACCGCCACCGGCGTTCAGTACAACCACGACATTGGGATGCATGGAGGCAATCTTTTTGATAAACAATTCCTGATACCGGAGCAAAGCAAACGGACGGTCAAAACCTTCGCCTTCCGTGTTACTGTTGAAGCCTGTGCAGAACACTACATTGTCCACTTTCGCCAATCCTTGACGAAGTTTCGCCTCATTAAGGCTATAAGCGTTGAAGCGGATAATTGCTGAAGATATATTATCAAAGAATTCAATCCGGAAACGATATTCCTTACCGCCCTCAACCGGAAGTTCAACTTCACGGCTGGAGTAAGAATGATTTCCCCAGTCGCCTGTAATGTGCTTGTCGTTCACAAACAAACGATAACCGTCATCACCACCGATGTGAAGTTTCAACTGACCGTCTGCCTGTGGAACATAACAGGCCGTCCAACGGACTGAAAAGCCATCTGTGAGAAAACCATCCAACGGTGCACCATATCCCCAGTCATAATCAACAGAGGACTCCGTACGTACAACTTCCGGCTGTCCCGAAAGCGTCTTGTTCTTAAAGTATTCAGCCTTGAAGCCTTTCACCTGACGATTAGCATCTGTATAAAACTCATTGACAATATTTTCATAAATCACATCATCCGTCAATAATACCAGATTCTTTTTCTTCAGTTCTTTCAAGCCTTGAGCCACTGAAACGGTAGAAAAAGGAGTGACAAAACCACTGCCGCCACCGGTAGGAATCAAATCTGCATTAGGCCCCATTACAGCTGTTTTTCCTTTTAATGGAAGCAGGTTTGCTTCATTCTTCAACAATACCACCCCTTCGCGTGCCAGCTCCAAAGCTGTCTGGCGAGAGAATGGATTATCCTCTGCGATGCTGCTATCTTTCTGTTCCTTATCAAGCATACCATAAGCAATCAGCGTTTGCAGGATATGCTGTACTTTAAGGTTGATGGTTTCTTCGGTCACTGTACCGGTTTTGATGGCGGGGATGAGGTTATCGGCATTCATGAAACGTCCTTTCGGCATTTCAAGGTCAAGTCCGGCATTGGCAGCGCCTACGGCGGAATATACGGAAGTCCAGTCAGACATCAGGATCCCTTTGAAGCCCCAAAGATTGCGCAGGACATCAATATTCAGCCATTTATGCTCGGTGGCATGAACACCGTTCAGGAGATTGTAGCTGTTCATCACTGCACTCACATTGGCTTCCTGTACGGCCTTGCGGAAAGCCGGAAAATAAATCTCATGCAAAGTACGCTCGTCTATGTCCGAACTCGCATGGTGGCGGCTCCATTCCTGGTTGTTGGCGGCAAAGTGCTTGATGGTGGCAATCACTCCTTCCGATTGCACGCCCAAAATATATTGTTTGGCTGTTTCACCCGTCAAGTAAGGGTCTTCACCAAAGTATTCAAAATTGCGGCCACACAGGGGAGCACGATAGATATTCACCCCTGGTCCCAACAGAATGCTGACTCCACGGGACTTTGCATCTTGCCCTAATCCCTGCCCCAATTTATAAAGCAAGCTCCGATTCCAAGTAGAAGCGGAAAGAATACCAGATGGATAAAGAGTACTTTTCGGTGCATGATTGCGGATCCCCTGCGGTCCATCTGCCAGTCTTATTTCAGGGATTCCCAAACGAGGAATTGCACGCAAAGAAAAGCTCGTAAATCCGGAGATATACTCTATTTTCTCTTGCAGAGTCATTTTAGATACAATCTCCTTCGCGCGTTGCTCGGCTTGGGGAGTAATGCTTTGTGCATAGGTCAGAATGCTGCAGGTGAACATACAAAGACCAATAATGCCTGTTTTCTTTTTCATGGTAATCATGTGTTTAATATGGAATGTGCAAAAAACTATATCTTTCAGTTCTACTTTAACAGTTTGGTCCTACAGTAGAATATTCTTCGGCCTTGACAGGTTGTTTTTCAAGGTGCTTCAACTCTTCTACAAGGTACAGAACATAAGTCAGTCACTTTATACGGGTGTTTTACAGCCGCATGGGCAGCCTTTTGAGCAACAGTTTTCCGCGCCTCATCCAACCCTTCCGGTCCATAAGGATTCCCGACTACATTGTGTTTGAAAATGCGCTCAAACCAGGTGCAGGCAGCGGTATAACGTCCAACCTTCACATCCAGATGATAGCCATCCCTATTCAGATGATCACCGATGAAAGAGGTACGCGCATTTTGTATAGCAGTGCCCGAAGGGATGATAATCTTTACCTTATTCGCCTTAGCCGCTTTCTTCACCGCATCGACAATGGCCTGATACATGGTCAGTTGGTCACGGTTATAGTTCTTAAATCCACTATGCTTGGAAGTAGACGCATATGCCCAGGTCTGGTGCAACATCAGCTTTGTTTTCCTCGGAAGGCGCACTTTTACATATTCTATAAGTTCTGGCAGAGAGGCTTCATACGTCTCATACATTCCCGAAAAAGGACTTGCCTGTTGCAAACTGACATAATCCCAGTCTTCATCTGCCAGTACCGTTTCCAAAGACATCTTGCTCTTTTCCCGCTTCTTTCCATCCGTGCCAATTTTCCGGTAGGCATAGGCAGAAGCATTGTCACGGGCATTTTTCACATGACGTTCCAAGGAACAACCACCAATATACATATTACCGATTATGGTTGAAATGCCTTCGGCTTCTGCAAGTTCATGCAAATATTGCTCCACCGCATCTTGCGAAAAGCTATTGCCAATCGCCAATATCTTAACCACTTTCCGCTGTCCGTACGCTCCCACTGCCAAAATGAGTAGCATAAACATACAAATCGCTACAATTCTATATTTCTTCATCACAATCAACTATAACTATACTTATTGGTTATTCCTCCTTTTCATGTAATAATCTCTCATCAGATACCACGCTTTCTTACGCATACCCTGATCGGATATGAGTCCCTTACGGTTCCAGCCATCCTGATTGGTAGGGTGAAAACGGAACGGAGAACGGAAATCGAACAAAATCCAGGGCGATACTCCACGCAGGTTCGGGATATTGTCGAACATACGGATATTGTCTCTATATAAACGTGCCTGATACTCTTCACTCCAAGAGCTGACTACGTTCTCATCACCGGATTGACCATACAATGCTTCACCGCCAAATTCTGAGATAATCAACGGTTTGTCCGTCACAACTTCCCATATAGCGTCTTTCGGTTCAACGGGCCACGGATGGTACCAACCCATATATTTATTGATAGCAACAACGTCTAGTTGGGAAGTAAAAGAATCTTCCATCACAAAACGCTGTTTTCCGCTATCAAAACGCACAAGATCAAAAGCGGCGACATATAGGCGGGTAGTGTCCAGCTGTTTGCCTGTTTCGAGCAGGGAAGTAAGGAATTTATTCCGCTCCTCGGAAGGCTGTGTTTCATTGGCAACACCCCAGTAGCCCACCGCACAGCGGTTCTGGTCGCGCCGAATCATTTCAGAGAGCATTCTCTGCGCTTTCTTACGGGTTTCATTGTCTGTAAAGTCAATGCCTTGCCAAATGGGAATCTCCTGCCAGAGAAGGAAGCCCATCTTTTCTGCCAGGCGTACCGTGTATTCATTCTGCGGATAATGAGCCAGGCGAATCATGTTCACACCAAGCGCTTTCGCTTCGTTTAGCAGCATAGCAGCATCGGCTTCCGAGAAAGCACGCCCCATACGCTGCGGAATTTCTTCGTGGAAAGAGATACAGCACATAAATGTAGGTTTCCCGTTCAGGCAAATATCTGTACCTTTCACTGTGATGTTGCGGAAGCCTATTTGCTCTTCTATGCGGTCGGTACTTGAAGATATGGTTACTCCATAGAGTTTCGGTTCCTCCGGCGACCAGCGTTGCAGCTTCTTTGCGTTCAATACAGTTTCTGCTTTCCCTGCCGCATCGGTGGTAAGCTCCACATTGATTTTAAGTTCGGGGATGGCAACTGCTACTTTCTCACCTGCTTTTTTATCAGAAAGACGAACACGGACGATGATACGGTCGGGAACATTCTTATCCAGTTGGATGAAATAATCTTCTATAAATGTCCGGGGAGTTTTCACCAACAGCACATCTCTTGTGATACCACCATAGTTCCACCAGTCAAATGCCATAGCGGGAATGGCGTCTTTGGTACGGCGATTGTTCACTTCTACCGTCAGAAAGTTATCACCGTCTTTCAACAGGTCTGTTACTTCTACCTGAAAAGGGGTGAAACCACCTTCGTGCTCCGCTATCTCTTTTCCGTTCAAGTAGACTTTACAACGATAGCTGACAGCACTGAAATAAAGGAACTGACGTTTGTCTACCAAACGTTTGGCAGCAAAGTGACGGCCATACCATACAGTGCCTTCGTAATATTTTAATTCGGGCAATTGAGAGTTCCAATCTCCCGGTACATTAAGACGCAATCCGCTTTCGAATGCGTATTCGTAGAAATCAGTATTTCCTTTCGGTTGCTGATTCTCATAGATTTTCATTCGTTGCCCCTGGTCGTACAGGTCGATGATAGCATTCCATTTACCATTCAATGAATGGATATCACGACCGTATACATTTGTCATCAGTTCTTGTGCCATAGCACTTCCTGCAAAAGCGGTCAGCAACAAGAGAGATAGGCTTAATTTTTTAGCTATTTTCATTTATCTATCAGTTTGTGGTATTAGTATATTATTCTTTTCTCGATTCATTCTTCAAGAAGTTCATTATCCAGTTCCAGGCTGCGCTCGACTGTTCCGCATAAGCATAATGGGCGGTTGTTTCAGCAACGAACAGTTCTTTCGGAGCATTAATCACGTTATACGCCGAGTAAGTAGTGGTAGGCGGACAAACCCTGTCATTATAACCGAAGGTATAGAATCCCGGGACTTTAACTTGACGGGCAAAGTTGACTACGTCAAAATACTGAATGGTTTTAATCTTTTCCGGTGTCCGGTTTTTCTCATCCTTAAACATATGCGGCCAACCGCCTGCACGACCGTGGGCATAACCTGCCATATCACACAAGGCGGGATAGAAAGAAACTAGTCCCTTAACACGATTGTCCAATCCTGCAATCACTATGGAAAGTGCTCCGCCCTGACTTCCGCCAAAGGTCGCCAGTTTACCATTAAACTCGGGAAGCGTATATATGAAATCAATGGCTCTCACACAACCTGTATAAACCCGTTTGTAATAATACTTATCCCGATTGTCCATATTGAATGAGTGGTAATTCTTCAAAGCTCCGTTATAAAGGCGGTGATATACCTCTCCTGTCAGGTTGACCGGAATACCGTGAATACCTATTTCCAATATGATGAAACCTTTTCCGGCACGTTCGGCTTCTCCGTTATAAGAACGTATACCTGCACCCGGCACCTTCAGAATCGCCGGATATTTCCCGGCAACCTTCGGGACACAAAGGATGCCGTACATACGGGACGCGTAGTCATTGTTCGCAAACGAGACATGATATACGTTCACTTTATCCGTACACCTTTCCGGCAATAAAGTCATTATAGGTTCCAATGCCCACTTTTCTGCGGCTTCTTTGGTACTCTTCCAAAATTCAAGAAAGTCAGCGGGCAACGGAGTAACCGGTTGCAGCTTCTCAGGAGAAAAGCCGACAGTAGCCACGCCTTCATACTCACGCCCTTGACAACTGACGAAAGCACGGCAACGCAGAAACCCTTCTTTTTGCATAGTACCTGCGTTAATCTCAAGCTTTTCATTCTTCAATGGCTGTTTGCCTGTCTGATGAGGTTTCATCATGTCTTCCGAAATCTCATAGCGCACTTCCAGATTATCTTGTGGGATATTGCATTTCAATACCGCCACTTTAAATTTCACTTTTTCTCCCGGTTTATACAGCCAATTGGTATGGTCGGGAGTGACCTGCACTTGAACCAGTCTTTCTTGTGGCTGTGCCCATACGCCTAACGGCATGGACACAAACAACATCAGAAGAAAGATGTGTACTATCTTTATCATATTCATTCTTTTATTTGACGTATCATTGCTTTAATTCATATTCCGTTTCCCAACCATTAATGTTCCGTTTTTCAACTATTAATACCTACCGACTCAACTATTAACAGTTGACAACCTTAACTGTTAACATCCAACAGCTGAGGAATTAACGCTTCTCACACTACATATTAACTACCTATATATCAACACTTAGCATATTTCGCATTGATTGGCAAGACACATACGGAAAGCCGTTTTCCCACTACTTTATCCGATATTGATAAAGTGCGAAAGAGTTCTTATCCTTCAGCTCGAAACTTACTTTGCCCTGTGCGCCGACTTTAGCGGTAGACTTCCTGCCACTTCCCATCACAGGGGTAAAGGTGACTTTCTTACCCTTCGGAAGCCAAGTGTCAATGGTTCCTTCGGCCTGTCCGTTGTCTTCGCGGTAAACGATAAGATAGCCTTCCGTGTCGGAGACAATCGATTGGAATCCGGTCCACGAGCGTCCCGAAGGTTCTTCACCAATGGGCAAAATGACGCCCTTATGAAACCTGAGTTGAAGGGATTGGTATGCTTTAAGCAGAGATGCCGTAGCATAAGCCTCTCCGGGCAGGTTTGAAGCCTCCATCCACGCCAACGGCTGTGCCGCCAAGGTAATGGCAAAGAGGTAATCGAAACTGTAACGAGCGGGGGCAAAAGGGTCGGCAGCGTCATACTTGTCAGCATTGCGCCATTTGTTAAGGAACTCTATCTGCATCTTTTCCGCCGGTACATAGCGAGACAGCATCCAAAGATTACGCAAGGTGCGATAGGGATAGTAATTGCCCCAATCAGTATAGCGGTTTTCCAGGAAGATGTTGCCGTATTCATTCATATAGTGATAACCGCCGCGACGACCGGCAGTGGCATCGAGATTGAAAATCACTTCATGGTTGGTTTGTTCCAACACGGTATCAAACAGTCGGCGCAAGTTCTGTTCGGCTGTCTTGGTAGGTATTTGCAAGCCGTCTATCTTGAAACAACAGATGCCATATTTCTTATAAAGTCCGATAATGGCTTGCGCATCTTTTTGCCAATCGGCAAAATCATTCTGTATGCTGGGATTGAACCATAATCCGATGCGAATACCTAATTTCTTTCCTTTCTCTACAATAGGTTTCAGTCCGTGAGGAAATTTCATGGGGTTGGGCGTCCAATAATCGGTGTTCTTCCAAATATCCTTAAAACTACCTCCGGCGGTCTTCGAGTTAGGGCTTTTTCCGCTCTGCCAGCCATCATCCAATTGAAAAAGGGTGATGCCCATGCGTGCGGCACGATCCAATTCTGCGAGACAGAAAGCCTCATCTATTTTGGCATCCTGGCTGCGGTCACCCCAAGTATTGAGCATAATCATCTCATCCTGTGCAGCGGTATGGTGGCGCAGTTGTTTCTGGTAAAGACGCAAGGCAGTAAGCGCTTCTTGCTCATCGCCGGTATAGATACCGATAACACATCCATAGATACGAATCCAGCTATCCGGCTTTACATCATTAGACACAATGCCCAGCCCCACTACCATAAAATCGCTAAAGTCCGCCACGAAGTCAGAACCATTATAATGTAACTGGGTACTACTGCAAGGAGCTTCTTTCAAAAAAAAGAAGCCTTGACGGGTAGCCACATCGTGAGCAAAAAGCAGATTACCACGATATGTATTACGACGGTAAGGAAGCCAGGTACGCTCGGTTATCAGGTTGTCATTCCAATCAGTATAGTCGAAAAACTCTACCGTACGGGCACTCCAATGATTGCCCTTGAGTTGCAGCCTGTCCAGCGTAGGAGTTTTCACCCCCGTAGCCATATCAGCCGTGTGCTCTATATTTTTGCGATCGGCATTAGAACGATTATCCTCTTTATTCTGATAAAGTTCCACTTGTCCTTTCAGATAGGTATCACAAGCAATGGCGGGACAGTCTGCATAAATGCGATAGCGACGTTCTATATTCAGCGAACCGATAGTACAAGCCACAGTAGCCTGCAGATAACTGGCGTGAATGCCGTTCGTCGGTATCTCGCCCACGGTGAGCGTAGCATTCGTAGGGATACCTTTCACTATCGAGAAATCGGGTTGTTTGCCCTGTGTCGGAATGGTTTTTCCGTGTTGCTTGTCTGTAAGGCTGACAGTAACAGGCGCACCGTTATTCCACAGCATGGTGCGTTCCATATAGTCATTGCCCATACGTAGCGTGTCACCTTTTAAAAAAGCGTAATACTGTTGTCCTCCCCAAAGCGGCAATGTCCATATTGCCGATAGAAATATCGTGATAATACTTTTTTTGCTCATAGTTTGTCTACGGTTTGATGTAAGCTCCCGGAACTTCCAACAATTCGTTGGGCTCGTTGAAACGTTGGTTATCAGGCACATTGTGTTTACCCAAGCCCGCTTTCATCAGTTGCTTCAATTCGGGCAGATAATGATGATAGATGTCACGCGGCTCCACGCCATGCTTATGGCAGAGTCCAGCTGCCATGCCTACTACTTCGCCCATCATGCCGGTAGTACGCATTACACGCACCGTCCCCAAGGCTACGTGTGTACAACTCATATTACGACCAGCCATAAAAAGGTTATCCACATTGCGCGAATAAAGGCAGCGATAAGGTACAGCATAAGGATGAATCCAACGATGCACCGTAGCCGACTTAAATTCATCACCGGGAAAACGTACACTGTTCACACTATCAGGGAAATGAAGGTCTATACTCCAGGTAGTAGTAAACGAAGCATCCTCATGTGCCACATTCTTGTCTATGTCATCCTGTGCCAATACATAGTCACCCAAGAGACGGCGTGATTCACGCTTGCCTGAGATGTAAGCCACCCAATCGAGCGAACGGTTAGCGTACTTCTTATGGTCTTTATAGTGATTCTTCAGATAGCTCCAGTTGGAATATATCACCAAAAGCCCATAATCGCGTATACGTTCACCTTCACTGATTTGATTGCGGTTCATGCCTGTTTCCCATTTCCATTCGCCCATGGTTACGGGTTCACAGTTTTCAGCATCAAAGCGCACACCATATTCAAAGTGAGGGAAAGATGTTTTCTTCTTCATATCCTTGCTGTACCATTGTATCGAGGCGCCCATCACCAATGAGTCGGACTGTTCGGGAGCAAGACTTTCGCCATATTCATCGCGACCTTCACGCCCCATAGTCCAATCAGCACCGGCTAAATAGCCTATGGTAGCATCGCCTGTACAATCACTAAAAAGAGGAGCGATAAGTTCGGTTCGTTCGCCCGTCTCGATATGCTGGATAGTGACTGATGCAATGCGGTCTCCTTCCATCTTCACGGCTACTGCACGCTGAGAGGCATAAAGGGTAATATTCTTTTCATCAGCTATAAAATCTTCTTTCTTCCAGTCTTCATAGTAGTCACCCGGTTGGGCATTGCCGGAACGTTCATGACCGAACTCACGTATCATACGACCCAATCCTTTGTTGGGGGCCATTTCGATGATACCGCCAAGGTGCACACGAATTTCCGACGAGTTATTGCCCCCCAGCACAGGACGGTCGTTCACTAACGCTACCTTACAGCCCAATCGGGAAGCAGATGCAGCGGCGCACATACCGGCTATTCCCCCTCCTACTACCACAAAATCGTATTGATGAGTGGGCACCGTCTGTTGTTGTCGCAAGCGAGTACGAAGTGCGGCTGTCTCTGCCTCACTCCAAGTAGCGGGTTGCGTATTGGCATCAGTCGTAAGGTAAATGGCATCACAACGGCCGTCGAAACCGGTGAGGTCTTTCAATGCAAGGCTGGTAATCCCTGCTTTCAATACTACCTTTCCGGCAAATTGCCATTGCCAGGAATTACCTGTATGGCCCAACGTCGTTTTCAGCAATTTATCGCCTAAAGCCAGGCGGAATCTTCCAGGACCTGCCGCTCCAGTCCACGGTGAAGTCCAGTTATAGGTACGGGCATATACGTAATATGTACCTGCCTGAGAAATGTTAATCTCTGCTGTAGCGTCCGCCACAGGGATACCCATGCCATGTGCCATGAGATAAGGCGACCCCATTTGATCCATGAACTGCTGGTCGAGCACCCAGCCACCTCTCCGGCTGAAGCTTTCTGCTTCGATAAGCAGTTCCTCGGCTACAGCCATAAGACTACAGGCTACGGCTATGCATATCAATAAGATTTTTTTCATCACAACACAGCGTTTTTAGGATTATTGAATACTAATAGCATTCTTTTTAATAGTAGTCAACAAACACATTGACAAAACTTTGATATCAGTTTTTATTATTTTATTCATAGAATATATGTTTTAATTGTTGTTGTTCAAGGTAGTGGCTCCTTATAATCATCAGTACATTCATTACGTGACAATATAACCATCTTCAAGAAAAAGCGCAAATTATCTTGCCATTTTATAGACTTCATTACCCGCCATCAAAAAAGCGCCAACCCCATAAACTTCTGTCATATCACGAGTCACTTTCTTCGGATCAGCACCGATTTGTTGCACATAACCTAGTTTGCCATCCGGTTCGACTGCTGAAACCAACGCATTCCACCCTTTTATCATTACAGGAAGATAAACCTCCTTATCCAATAAACCTTCATTGATACCATAAGCTATGGAATACACTATAAAAGTAGTACAACTGGTTTCCGGCGACGGATAAGAAGAAGGGTCTAACAGACTAGCGTGCCAAAAGCCATCAGGATGCTGCAATCCGGCAACCCGTGTAGCCAGTTTTACAAACAGCTCTTCATAGAATTTGCGGTTCTTATCTTTCTTGGGTAACTCCTTCAATATTTCAACCAAGCCACCGAGTACCCAACCATTACCACGTCCCCAAAAGACTTTCTTTCCATTAGCTTCACGCTTATCAAAATAGCGCCAGTCACGGTAGAATAGATTTTCTTCTTTATCGAACAAGTAATCATAAGTCGCTTTATACTCACGATTCATGAATCTGATGTATTTCTTGTCTCCTGTCAACATATACAGTTTAGCATATACAGGGGGAGCCATGAATAGAGCGTCACACCAAGTCCAGCGTTCCAAAGTTTTCAAATCTCCCTCCACCAATCTGAAATTACCTTTAGAAGGGTGATTAATAATCCATTCCGTGCGAGCCAGTGTGGGGATAATCATCGCTTCATCTTTATATTTGCGATATAAATCCAAGAAGGATTGGGACACGGCAATGTCATCAGCATGATAAAATCGCTTGTCCGGCTGCCAGCAATTCCGGTGACCTATACAGGTCAACCATTTATAGTAGGTATCATCACCGTCTTCTTTCTCTGCCAGTCCAGCCCAATCGACCATACCGACATAGAGAGCACCTTGCGGCCAGTTCAGGTCGTCATGTTCCGGAGCAGGATGTGGATTGGCAATTTGCCAATCCGCAACTTTTCGCATGATAGACTTAATTTCTGCTTTTTGAAAAGGAACTTCTGTTGCTTGTATAAAAGTAACACATAACAGAAAAACTCCTGGTAAAAGTATTTTCTTCATTATATACCCATTTATTGATCACTCGGTAATTCAAATCAACCGTAATTTTCTTAACCGGTTGGCAACCAAGCCTGTAAAAGATTCAAATTAATCCGTTAATTCTATCTTCACTTTCTGGTCTTTTACCTGAATATAGTACTCTCCAGTTTCCAGAAAACGTTTACCATTTCCGTCTACAAAGCCCAAATCACGTTCCAAATCTATGTCGAAACGGAAGGTTTTCGTTTCTCCGGCTTTGATAGATTGTTTTTCAAAGTACTTCAACTCTTTTACAGGACGTGTAATCGAGCAATATGGATCGGAGATGAACCAGTGTACCGTTTCCAAACCATCACGTTTCCCTGTATTAGTAACGGCTATCTCAGCCGACAATTTCTCGCCGCGTTTTACTTTAGAAGCGGAAAGAGTAACAACACCATACTTGAACTCAGTATAGCTCAGACCGTGCCCGAAAGGATACAAAGGATCACTTGTTATATCTTTATAGAATCCCTGATGACCACGCCCACTTTTACGACGATTATAATAGATAGGGATCTGACCTGTTGAATAAGGGAAAGTCATAGCTAATTTACCCGAAGGATTGATACGTCCTGACAATATCCCCGCCATCGGGAGAGCACCATTTACACCCGGTTGCCAGATTTCCAGTATCGCATCTGAAATTGGCTCCAACCGATTCAGTTCCAACGGACGGCCGTTAACGAGTACCAATACAACTGGCTTGCCGGCTTTTTTTACTTCTTTTGCCAGTTCTTCCTGAATCTGAGGCAGGGCAATGGAAGAACGGGAAGCGTTTTCACCACTCCAGGTCATCATCTCACCCAAACAAAGAACGACTACATCAGACCAGCGTGCAGCTTCCAGTGCTTCTGCAAATCCTTCACGGTTATCTCCTTGAGTACTGCAACCTAACGCATAACGTAGTTCGGCTCTTCCGGCGAACTCAGTTTCCACCCCTTTATAAAGCATTGCTACATCCGTATCTTTTCCATGCCCACACCAGGAGCCTAACAAATCCCAGCCATTCTTTGCCATTGGACCTACTACGGCAATCCTTTTTTTATCTGTCAGTGGTAATATCTGATTCTCATTTTTCAATAATACCATGGATTCAGCCGCAAGCTGGGCGGCAATATCCATGCTTTGCGGACGGAAAAAACGTTCTTTCTCACTTGTAACCGGAGTATAGGGACGTTCAAACAAACCTAAACGGAATTTCACACGCAAAACACGACGGACTGATTCATCCACTTGAGCCATCGTTATTTTTCCTTCTTCAACTAACTCTTTCATATGGCGGTCGTAAGCATGAGACATCATATCCATCTCAAGACCTGCATTGAAGGCATACACTGCTGCCTCTTTTTTGTTAGCTGCCAGTCCCTGATTTTTCAGTTGCTCGATTGCTCCCCAATCGGAAACGATGAAACCATCGTGTCCCCAACGTTCTTTCAGAATTTCCGTCATCGTATAGTGGTTGGCAGATCCAGGGACACCACTGATATCATTAAAAGAACTCATCAGAGTCGCTGCACCCGCTTTCACGCCCATTTCATAAGGGAGCAGATAAGTATCCCAAAGAGTTTGTCTAGAGATTTCGGTATAAACATAATCACGTCCAGCTTCGGAAGCGCCATAACCGATATAATGTTTCAAACAAGCTGCTATGCGGTCTTCGGCAGACATATCATCTCCTTGATAACCACGCACCGATGCAGCAGCAAATACTCCATTCGTATACGGGTCTTCACCGTATCCTTCGGCAACACGTCCCCAACGGGGATCGCGCGCTACGTCAATCATCGGTGAGAATGTCCAGTCCACCCCCGACATTCGGGCTTCTTGCGCAGTAACTGCACACGCTTTTTCTACCAGTTCAGGATTCCAAGAGCAAGCCTGTCCCAGAGAAATAGGATACACAGTACGAAATCCGTGAATGGCATCGTAACCAAAAATAATAGGAATGCCCAAACGGGATTCTTCCATAGCCTTCTTTTGCACATTATTACGCAAAGTAGGATTGGTATCGTAATAAATCAACGAACCAATTTCCGCCGGAACTTTTTTAACCTCTTCTCCTATATTATTCACATTGTTATTCCGCCCCATGGTATATTGATTCAGTTGCAGAATTTTTTCTTCCAAAGTCATACGTGACAACAAATCATCGACTCTTTTTTCAATCGGTGCTTCTGCATCCTTATACAAAGGAAGATTCTTTTTATCTTTTGCCAAAAGAGTACATGCTACTCCCCACAGGCATAAACCGAAAATTAATGCTTTTCTTCTCATTACGTTTTCGTCAGTTAGTTATTTTTATTAATCCAAATAGCTCTTCAGACAAACACATTGTCTGTCACTGATTTTCATACAAATCTATAGGGAAACAAGGTCATCAATCCGATGACCTCGTTCTATCTAAATCTGTCCCATTTTATATCATTCTACCTGACTGATACGCATAGCATTAATATGCCCATCTGCAGCAAGCCCTGTATCTTTGCCAACAACTTCTATTATAATCTTTCCGTTACTATCAGGTTCAATATTCTCAAAATTAGTAACATACTCGGCAAATGGAACAGCATCAAAAGAAGGATAAACTCCATCACCAGAGGTTGCAATCTTCAAACCTGTTTTAATTACTTTCGTCTCACTCTCAATCTTACCTTTCAATTTATAAGCAGAAACTCGTGCATCCTTACTACCCGCATAGCGCACAGCCAAAATCGTAAAATTATATTTTTTAGCGGGATCTAATTCTGAAATTTCAATCTGCCCAGCTCCTGTATCACCTTCGCCTTTGGTTCCAATTAGCATCAATCCATCTTTCCATGCTGAGATAGGAAAATCCATTCCATCTACAGTTATAGCTTTTTGACTATCTTCACCACCAACTCCCGCATAATTTCCAGTAAATCCTCCAAGAACTTTCAAAACTATATTCGTATAATCTCCATCGGCATTTTTCAACCATACAGGAGTGGAAGATGCAACGTATGATATTACATTATTCCATGGAAGAGACGATAAAGAGTTCGAACCGAAATCTACATAAATAGGTGTTTTCAATCCTCCCGATATAATATCCGGTTTTTTAAAATCAATCATATCAGTAACTTCATCCGGTTTCATTACTGCCAAATGTGCGGCATTCTGAGCAATCTTGACTATTTGCGGATCAATAGTTTGAGGCGCATATGAATTTCCAACTACTGTTTGTCTAAATATAGCCTCAAACCAAGTACATGCTGCCGTATAACGCCCATAAGTTACTTCCAAATGATAACCATCCCGGTTGAAAGCATCTCCCAAGAAAGAAGTGCGTCCATTCTGAATAGCTGTTCCTGAAGGAATCAATATGTTGAGTTCCGTATTATCCTCCATTGCCTGGTTGGCTGCCGACACAATCGCATTGTACATAGTCATCTGATCCTTATTATACTCCGGAAAACTTTCATGTGTTGACGTAGAAGCATAAGCCCATGTCTGATGCCACATCAGCTTTGCTTTAGGACGAAATGTCTGCACTTCGGCTATCAAGTCCGCTAATGCGGCATAAGTTTCATACTTACCTGATTTTCCACTTGCCTGCTGCAAACTAATGTAATCCCATTTCTCATCAATTAAGGCATCAGACAAGCGGTAACCACTTTTATTAACCTTCTTACCATCTTTCACCTTTCTATATTCATAAGCAGCATTATCACCTCTCATATTATTCAGATGTTTATCCAAGTCACATCCGCCTATGTACATATTACCAATGACAACCTCAATACCAGCCGCCTGAGCCAGTTCGTACAAATATTGTTCTACCGCATCCTGAGAAAAGCTATTACCTATTGCCAATATTCTTGTCGGGCTTTGATTAACCGTCACAGAAATAAAAGCTGAAAGACGTTTTGTTTCCCCCGGGCATTCTATCTTTATAGAAGCCTTTCCAGACGAAACACCCGCTATGGTAATACTTTTATCATAGTTCATAATAGCAGTAGCCACATCTGGATTAGAAGAAGTACAAACATACTCCAATTCACGTTCTTCATCTGAGCTAAATGTAATATTTACATTAGTTTCCTCACCTGTCATCACAGTCACCTGCTCAGAGGCTACTATCATCCATTTATTGCTCAAATAAGGATAAGGCTTTTCATCATCTGAGCATGAAGTAAAAACATTTCCAAACGACAGAAATATATATAATAGAAGTAAACCACCCCAAAGTGATTTGCTTTTCCAAAACAAATTTCTCATAATAATTAATTTTAGTTACTATGTCCAATGAAATTCAAGAAATGAATAAGACTACTCAGTAAATCACTTTACAGTAACCTGCAGCAATCTCACCCAACCAGAATCTGTCAGGTTCTTTGTTACAGCCATTTGCAAACCAATCTCATTATCCTTGGTCGTATCAACAAGCCCTACAGCCCAATTGTAAACTCCAACAGAAACTCCTTTCATTGTTAAATCAAAGTTATATGTAGTCGGTTTGCCCTTTAACCAGGTAGATAAGTCAGTTTGCTCATCAACAAATACTTTTACCGCTTTATCGTTATTATCTAACAATGCAAATGCAACTTTGTATTTTTGATTCCACTGTGGTATATTCGTAGGACAATATCCCCATCCCATATTATTCCAACGATGAACAATTGACACTTTCTGTCCACTTGTCACATCTTTCGGCAAAGAAATCATATCGGGATATAAACGATATCCACCTTCAGTAACAAAACGCTGTACCAAAGAAAAGCATTTGGTAAACCATGAATTTGTTTCATCTCCCACACGAAAATCCATCATATTTACATGTGCTTCGGCAGAAGCGTCAAATTCCCCTTGACGAACATCTTCCGGATGGCCTTCTCTATATTTTCCACTCGGGTCAATCCAATAACGGTGTGTTCCTCCAGTAATCCAACCACCTTCCATTATTATAGGACGTTTATAATTCCATCTTTCAGCAAACTGTTTTTCCCAGTCTTGATAATAACCTGTCATACCAAAAGCATCATGGCGTAGACTATAACCCTTATTTATCGCACTATTCAAAAGTTTTTCTGTGTCTGAGGCTACTGCCCCCCAACCGGAAGTATTATTAGCACCTACCAATCTATGGTAATTGATGACCAAAGGAACTTTCTTAAAACAATGCGAATACAAACTTGTAATCCATTCAAAAACTTTTTCCTTATTTGCATAATCTTTATAAACCATAGTATGCGCCTCTCCCCATTTACCTAGCCCATAGGCATCAATAAAATCGACTTTATCCGGATCATCAAACTCTTTGGCAAATGCTTCAATAAAAGCAGCATATTTTTGCTGAAATATTTCATCATCAGGATAAGGAGATTTACGGCTTTCGCCATTATTTCCATTAGGATCCGGATAGGAGGCAGCACCTGCATCGAATACATACTGTGGGGTATTCAGACCTTGGTCACGCCCATCTACAACTATACGAAAAGATAATCGCATATTTCTATCTAGCGCACTTTTGAACAATTTTGTCAGTCGAGCGTTCGGATCATTCCAAACATACACACCTTCACTCGGATTTAAAGAACTCCAACTAGTACGAATATAACAAGTACTTGCATAATCGGAAACCTTAACCGGTGTTGCTAATTCCGGCACTTTCATGTTATCGTATCCCATAGTGGTCCAGAAATTTTCATCCCAACCACGTCCCATATACATAACCCATCCATTTAACGGATTACGAAGAACTGTCTTTTTATCTCCAATAACCTTGACTGTTACATTCCCGGCAGGAAGCCCTTTATCTCCCTCATCAACCGCTCCGTCATCGCCACCTGAACATGCAGATAAAGTCCCCGAACAAGAAAGTAAACAAGCCAAACTCCATAGTCTTACAACCGATAACATTTTCTCTATTTTCATATATTCCAATCTTATTTAATTAAAAAATATTGCCGTATCTATCAAGAGAGTCCTTTCGTATCTGAATCGCTATTCCGATACGGCAATAATTAATATTACATTACTGCGTCAACGTTTCTCTGCACGAATTGTCATATTTCTCAAATCAAGAACAATGAAATTTGCGCCAACCGGAAGGTTATAATAAGAGTTACGTTGTCCTCTACTAGAACCGCCATACAATTCTCCTGTCACTCCTAAAGCTAACGAAGCACTTCCGGCTGTTTGATCATCAATCGGTTTACAACTATATGCCCAAGCGTTATTTCTGTATGTACCACCATCTACAACAAACTTCACTCCCTTAGCTCCCTTTATTGCATTACCCGAATATACCAATACTTGAGGATCTGCCAGACTTGGCGTAAATCCTGTCCACCATCCCCAACCTGTTCCATCTCCATACATCCACAAATTTGTAACTACGGTAGTATGTTCTTCCGGTGGAGTAGCCACATCCATCCATTTAACAACTACCGGCTCCAGCTTTTTATCTGGAGAATAAATCGTCACAGTCTTTTTCTCCATATTAACTACGATACGATATTCACCATCTTTCGGAATATTCCATGCAATAGGTTCTGCCTTCATCATAACATTTTCAGCTTCACCATCTTGCAAAGTACCTTCCCCATCTGCCGGACAGATATAATTAGTTTCCCCTTCAAATTCTACGGGAATCTCCAATTCTCCTTGTTTCAAATCGCCCAAGAAAGCATATTGATACTCATTCTCCACCGTCTTACTCATCGTGATTCTACCTCCGGTCATTGCAGTTCCATCAAGATAAACTCTATCTGCATCGAAAACAATTGGTTTATAAGGTCGAACGTTTACTGATACCGTACGAACTTCCGGTTTTGCCCAACGGGTTCCACCATCCCATTTAGCTATGACACGAAATTGAATCGTTGCAGATTTATTACTGGACTGCCCCCATTTTTCTGTCAGCAAGTTCTGTAATTCTGCCGTTGTGTAGCTTTTACTAAACACACCTTCTTCTTCATCATTACGCACACAGGAATTAAAATTGCTTCCTTCAATATCTATCTTAGTCACATAAGAAATCATGTATTCCTCTGGCATTTCCCGGGCTGGGGTCCATTCAAAAGTCAGCACTACATCATCCAGTCTGTCGCCATCCAATTCTATATCCGTAGTCGAAGCAGTCAGTTCCAGACACTCTACAGCATCAGATTGATTATTATTCTTGTCATCATCATTACATGCACTCAGGCATATTACAGCAGCCATCGGCAACCACTTATATAATGATCCTATTTTACTCATACTTATTGTTTTTAAGGTAAAACATTATTTCCACCATCCGGGCAGTTGTCTCAAATTTATATTCACATCCATCTCATCTTGAGGTATAGGCCACCAATAGCTGATGAACTTTCTTGTTTGGTAAACAGTACGCTTGTAATAAGAGTCCCTATCCTCCTTCTTCGCCAACATATTCATTCCCCAAAACTTTCCGTCCAACGCAGTTTCAGCTTCCTTCCAACGGCGTAAATCATCAAAACGTAATCCTGCTTCACAATTCATTTCTACCCGTCTCTCTCTACGAATTAACTGACGCATCTCTTTCGGATCAGTCGGAGCTGTTATTTTTCCAGCTTCCGTACCCTCACTATACTGAGGAATACCCGCTCTTTCACGAATCTTATTGATATATTTCAATATTTCCTTTTTATTAGAATCATAAGTTCCCATATCAATACTATATTCATTCAAAGATTCAGCATAACTCAGATAAGCTTCAGCCAAACGATAAAGACATCCTTGACGATTCTTATAATTACCACTACTTTCTGTAGGAATTGCAGAAGGGTCTACACGCTTACGAATCAAATAACCAGCACATGGTGAATCATGAGAGGGACCTCCATCCTCACCACCATTAAAAAAGTTTGTTGCTTTCTTTTTACCCCAATGATATTCTTCATTGTATAAGACAGATATATAGAAACGGGGTTCACGTCCACAATACATTTTATATGTATTAGCCGGTACAATTACATTCTGATCCTTTGCTGCATCTCCTTTCGCTGTCCCATACATCCATCTTGTATTAAAAGATTCATCTGCCGTTGAGTATCCATCTTCACTATAGCCTGAAGCCTCGTTTTTAATAGGAGTGCCACCATCATTCGTATATCCAGTAATAGGAACCAACCCATTCCTCATAAAGAAAGCATCAACCAATGACTGGGTAACCCCAATGGCACCAGCCCCACCCATACTACGCGGGTTTGCCTGACGATCGAAATACCCTGCATCGTCATAAGTTCTAGGATATATTATTTCTAAATTACCTTGATTACGCCGAAGCATCAATGCATTCTGATAAGAAAGGAACGGATCGATATCTTCTCCATTACTCAAATATTCAATATGTAATTTATGCCCCGATTTCTCAGCCTCATCAATCACCAGTTTATTAGCTTCAACTGCTTGTTTCCAACGATTTGGGTCATGTTCTGAATTAAAAATCGGCGTACCATCACAGTTCTTCATATTTTTCATGTCTGTATCCTGATTTCCATTCACCAAATCACTAGCGGCAAACGTAAGTAGACGGGCACGTATAGCCAAACAGGTAAGAGAAGTAATACGACCATATTTATTATCATCGTCATAGAACGGAGGTAATTCTTTTGAGGCCTCAAGCATTTCATTTGCAGCCCAATCTACTACTGTATAGAAAGGCTCTTGTTTTAATAATAAACTTTCTCCTGTAGTTTCCTCAGCAGCTTCACGAATAATAGGAATAGCTCCATAAGTCATAACCATCATCGCATGAAATTGTGCAATAAGGAAGCGACATTCGGCTTTCATATAATTAACCTCTTTCTCCGAAACATCTGCAATTGCATGTGCATACTTTATAAAAGTATATGCCGAACGAATAGCCTTTGGAAAAGTTGTCCAATAGCTAATTACCCCTTCATTATTCGCCGTCCAGTTTCCGTTCTGATAGAAAATAGCTTTAAAGCCTTGAGACTCCCATCCTACAGAAGGCGCTAATTCATCAGCAACAGCATCTGCACCATCATATGTATAAAATTTAGGAACTAAGCTATAAATATATGCTAACCAACGTTCCATATTATTCTTATTTTCAAATACAGATTCCAATGTCAACTGATCATCCGGCTCTTTGTCCAAATAATCAGAACAAGAAGACATAGGAACTAAAGCTATTAAGCCTAATGCAATAAATACTATTATTTTATTTTTCATACTATTATATCTTTAGAATCTGATTTCAAAACCTGCAGATAATGATTTCATTACAGGATAAGCAGCACCCGTTTTATCTTTTACTTCAGGATCCCATAATTTAAAATTCGAGAAAGTCAACAAATTAGTACCTCTGACAAAGACACGCGCACCAGAAATAAATATATTCTGCATCCATTTTTTGGGAAATGAATATCCTAATTCAATATTTTTCAGACGCATAAAGCTCATATTTCGCAACCACCATGTAGAAGGCTGACTATTGTTTGAGTTAGTTCCATAATCCAAACGAGGATAAAAGACATCCTGGCTAGGATTATCTACAGTCCAACGATCATTATAATTAGTGAATATATTATAAGTAGTACCTTTGTTAGAAGCCGGTATAATGTTTCCTGAAAGAATATTCCAACTTCTTCCAATTCCTTGGAACAATACACCAAAATCAAGATCTTTCCATTTCATATTCAGTCCAAAACCATATACAATCTCGGGATCAACTGTACCTCCTATCGGTGATTGGTCGAATGCATCAATCGCTCCATCCTTATTCACATCTACATATTTGATATCACCCGGTCGTACCTTAGCAGTAAAGCTTTGCACTGGAATTCCTTCTTTTAATGTTCCTGTTGCCACATCTGCAAAATCATCTTCAGTAAAAAGCCTATCAGCCACATATCCGAACAACTGATTGACCGGGTGCCCCGTTTCAGCTCTATTTGTACCAATTACAGCCTGAGGTTCATCTTTCTCTATTATTTCATTATGAGCATAAGTAAAAGTACCCATTAAACTTATATATAAGTTCTTATTAAACTGTTTGTTGACATTCAATGACAATTCAACACCACGGTTAGTTACTTTACCATAATTACTCCACGGCTTTTTAATAAAGCCGGCTGTTGCCGGAACCGAAGCACGTTCCATAAAAATGTTATGACGCCGTTCCTCGAAAACATCAACCTGTAAGTCAACCAGACCTTTCAATAAACCTAATTCTAAACCGATATTGGCTTTATTTACAATTTCCCATGTTAAATCAGGAACTGCAAATTCTCCTTCTGCCATACCATTTTTTGAATATCCAGACTCTACTCCCCATTTATACAGTTTCAAAGTCGCATAATCATCCAATATAGTAGAAAGATAAGCAAAACGACGTCCTGACAAGTTTGCGTTACCTGTTTGTCCATAAGAAGCACGCAACTTCAACTTTGAAATAATATTTCTCATTGGTTGCATAAATGATTCTTCAGATACAATCCAGCCAATTGCCCCTGATGGGAAAAAACCGTATCGCTTACCTTTTGCAAAATTTTCAGAACCATTATAACCAAAATTAAATTCAGCTATATATTTTCCACCGTAAGTGTAAGAAGCACGTCCAGCCAATCCTTGAGTACGATATGGTAACTTTTCACCTTTATCATAATTACGGCGATTAAATAAAAGCAAACCAGAAACTGCATGTTTCTCTGCAAATGTATGATCATACATCAGACTTGCCTCCATATACACACTCTTATTCCCATAATCAGCAGATTTATCATAACCCAAAAAATTACTACCGTTTTGCTTTTTTGTCAAAACAAGTTCTCCCTCTTCATTTCGAGATGTAGCAGCATTATAATATTCCGGTGTTTTTGAACGTTTCACTGTACCGCTTGAATAACGGTCAAAAGAAAATACACCTTTAACTTTTAAACCCGGTGTTATAAATTTCAAGTCCTGTTCCAATGAAAATAATGTTTCAATTTTACTCGCACTAGTACGTTGATAACCACTTTGAGTAGCCATTGCCCAAACATTACCTTCTTCCGTTCCAGCCATTTCTCCTGAAGAATACTGCGCAGGAAAGGTAAAAGGAACAGCTCGGAATGCACGACTAAAAATCAAGCTAACATCCTGAGTAGTAGAATTACGGTCCTGCAAATAACCACCAATGTTAAAACGTAATTGAGTGGTCGGAGAAAGTTTTAAATCAACATTTGAACGAACATTATATCGCTGTAACTTGATCGAAGGATCCCATTCTTGCTTCTTATCTCGTTGCAAGATACCTTGCTCATTGAACACAGCCGCAACAAACGAATAGCGCAGACGCTCTGTACCTCCTGAGATATCAACACTCACTCGCTGATTAGATGCATTATCTTTAGAGATTACATCAATCCAATCAACATCCGGATATAAATCAGGGTCATATCCTGAACGAGTCTTTGCAATTCTATCAGCATACATAGGAGACTGTCCAGTATCAATCAGAGCATCATCCAATACTTGCATATAATCAGCTGCTCCAATATATTCAGGCAATCTAACCGGTTGAGTAAATGAGAACTCACTCTTTACTACAACACGCGGCTTACCGACCTGCCCGCGTTTCGTATTAATAAGCACTACGCCATTAGCACCGCGAACACCGTAGACAGCACTTGCAGCAGCATCCTTCAATACAGAAAAAGATTCAATCTCCTCCGGATCAATATTATTCAAATCACGTTCAATTCCATCCACCAGGACCAAAGGATCCCCACCGGCTTTTCCAAATGTACTGATACCACGAATCCAAAAGGTGGAGTTATCATAGCCCGGCTCACCGGAGCGCTGTACCGCAAGTACACCTGAAACAACACCGGCCAAATTATTACTCAATGAACGGCTTGTAGATACTTTCAATTTCTCAGGCGCCAACGTAGTAATAGAACCGACTACCGACTCTTTCTTTTGTGCACCGTAAGCAACAACCACGACCTCATCCAACTGACCTACATCCTCTACCATCTGCACGTTAACAACTTTCCGGTTATCAACAATTTCTTCTTTAGGCACAAAGCCAATATAACGGAAAGAAAGTACTGACTTTCTCGTAGGAACCATAATGCTATAATTACCATTCATGTCTGTCAATGAATGTACTGTAGAATCATTCTTCAAAATGATTGTTACACCAATTAGCGGCTCCCCTTTTTCATCTGATACGTTACCTGTTACCTTAATACCCTTTTGCTGTGTAGTTTGCTGCACTTTAGGAGCTTCTGGGACCGAAATCGTAATTTGCCTTCCCGACATCTTATAATTCAGCCCTGTCTCTGAAAACAATTCTTTCAACACAGCATCTATTTTCTTATTGGAAACTGAAATGGAGACTTTATTATTCAGATTTTTTTGAACATTCGCTGAATAAATAAAAATGTACTTACTATGTTTTTCGATATAATCTAAGATATCTTTAACTGTGGTATTCTCATATTGTACCGAGAACAAATCTTCTTCGGAATTCCATCGGATAGAATTAGTACCGAACGAAGAACTAGGAATCATAAAAAAGACGTTTATAATGCAAAAAAGCTTAAGTCTTTTTTTTAAGTGTAAAAAAATACTTTTCTTTACCATAAAAATTTCTTTTTAGGTTAACAATTTGGGATTTATTGATTTAACTAAGGAATTACTATCGGGTAAATACGGCAATATTTATCCGATTTTTTGTGTCATGATGATAATCTGTTCTTCATAGGCAAGCATATTTAAAAGATTAATTAAAAAATTATTATTTATTCAAGTATATACTAGTATCTCTTTTTTCTATCGTAAATGGCAATGTTTGCTGAATACATTCAATCACCTCATCTATATCATCTTTCAAATCTAGTTTTCCATAGACCTTCTCACTACCTACCAATGGATCACATTGTATGGATACACCATAATAAATGCTTAGCTTCTGAATAATCTGCGATAAAGTATTGCCATTCAACAGCATAATTCCATCTATCCAACTAATATATTCAGCTACATCCACTTGCTTCTGACAGACAATTGAACCATCTGCTATATTCAATAAATCATGTGGAGCCAATTGTGCCTTCTTCTCATTCTTATCAGTTACTTCTACTGATCCTTCTACCAATACAATATTGGTCGCACTTCCCCGATAATTGGAAATATTAAACTTTGTACCAAGTACCCGTAATTTAAAATCCTCAGATTCAACAATAAAAGGACGTTTCTTATCATGAGCAACCTCTAGAAAAACTTCCCCTTGAGTATATATCTTACGAATGTCACCTTTAAAACGACGAGGATAAACAACTTTAGACTGGGAGTTTACCACTAGACGAGTCCCATCTGACAACTCTATTCTAGCCCTCTTACCTGAGGGAACAATCAACTGATTATATTCTTGTTCATCTTTTACCTTTTCTTCTTTAATAACCTGAGAATTAACCGCAACTTTTCCTTCCTTTGAATACTTAATAAAGGCATCTTCATCTAAGTTCAATTGTTCTTTAGCAGTTATCAGAGTTACTTCATCAACAGTCTGGCTGTCTAGACCTTCCGCAATAGCTTGTAAGTCTAAATCAACTGCAGTTTCTAGATTCATAAAATAAATAGTTGATATACAAACTAGAATAGAAGCAGCAATAGAAGCGGAAGTTATTAACAAATAGTTCCGTTTGCGCTTCTTTTCGCTTTTTTGTATTTTCATACGAGTTCTCTCTATAATGGAAGAAGCATCAATTTTCTCTTGTTCGCAGCTTTCCCAAAAGAACCTCAACGTCTCACCTTCAGGCATAGTGGTAAAATCATCCTCAAGTTTTTCCTGAGAATTCAACTTACCAAATAAATTTGCAAGGCGAAAGTATTCTTTCAAGTTCATAATCTTTTTTAATGTTGTTCTATAATTAAAGACGCAATTAAAAAAAGAATCTCCTAGTTAAAAATGAACTTTTTTCTCATTTCATGTAAAAAAAATATATAAGACAGATTTGTTTCACGAATAGGCTATTGATAATCAAACAAATAAGGCAAGAATAAAAATATTATTCTCAAAAGCGAATATTTAGTTTCTTAGCAATTTCTTCCAATGCAAAAGCTATATGATTATTTATAGTCTTCACGGATATATCTAATAATGCCGCAATATCTTTATAAGGTAGGCCTTCTATTTTCGCCAAGAAAAAAACATGTTTACATTTCGGTGGTAACTGTTGAATAGCATTGTTTATTTTCTCCATTTCTTCTCTGCTAATCATAGCCTCATCCGGAGATTGGATTGGGGCAAATATAAAATCTCCTATATCATCAAGCAATAAGTCTGCCTTTCCCTTTTCTTTTCTCAGATAAGAAAGAGCCTTCCGATAGGTTATTGTTTGTATCCAAGCATTCATATTTTCTATGCCAGCCAAAGTTCTTCTATTTTTCCAAACTTCAAAGAAAACATCACTTACAACCTCTTCAGATGGCTCCTTTTGACCAATCAAAGCATAAACATAGTGGTATAAACGTGAGGAATAATGTTCCATAAAGCGGCAAAAAGCCGCTTCATCACTGTTTACAATTCTGTCTATGTCATTACTTTCAAGTTTCACGGAAGTGTTTTACAGATTACTTCTAATTAACAAAATTGTGCCAAATATAGTAGTATATTAGGAAATATAAAAATAAAAACCGAATTAAAAGTTATCAATTATAGAAAAGTATATACAATAAATATTACAAAAGTCTTTTACTCAAATATCGCACCGGATACCATACAGAAAGAAAGCCGACCGTTAGAACTGTCACAAAGATAAGTAACACATCCCAAGCGTGAACACTCACAGGATAGGCATCCACAACAAAAGTACCACCTCCACCACCTAATGAGATAATCCCGAATTCCTGCTGGATGAAACACAAAAGCAACCCTAAAGCAATCCCGGAAACGGCACCGAAAAGAGAAATAAGACGACCTTCGAATAAAAAGATACGAGAGATCAGTTTATCATCCGCTCCTAAGCTACGTAATGTTACAACATCATCCTTCTTGTCCAAAATCAACATAGAAAGAGAACCGATTACATTGAAGCAAGCAATCATCAAGATAAAAGTAAGGAATAAATAAGAGATCAATTTCTCGATCTCCATGATACGGAAAACATCCGCTTGCTGCTGATAGCGGTTCTGAACGATAAAATCATTACCTAGTATTTTCTCAATTTTGGCTTGTACAGATGAAACATTTGCACCAGGCTTCAATTTCAATTCTATAGCGGAAACCTCTGTTGTATAATCCAGCAGTTGACGAAGAAAATCAAGAGAGGTAAGAATATACTTTCCGTCATATTCCTGCTGATTAACAACGAAGACAACTCCGGGAGAATAAAGATAATCACGATTAAAGGAAGCACTCGGATTTGCCATATTTACTTTAGCATTCCGTTTGGGTAAATACACTTGAAGAGGATCAACAAATTGAAGTCCCGTACCCAAGGTTGCCACCAACTCTACCCCCATCACACCGTAATTCACAATAGAATCATGAAGAAGAAAATCACCGGCTCCATAGAGAATACTATCGATGGCTGTCAATTCTTCAAAATTATCCTCTACCCCCTTTAGAACAACCATAGCTTGACGGTCTTTATATTGTACCATCGCATTCTCTTCGAGAGTTTCTGTAAATATATCTACTTCAGGAAGCAGGCAAACTACGCCAATCCGTTTGTCCTGACCATCAAAGACTTTCCCCTCACGAACAGTAATTTTTAGTTGCGGGTCGAATGCTGTAAAAAAGCCGGCTACCATATCCTGAAATCCATTAAAAACAGAAAGCGTGCAGACCAATGCAAGCGTAGCAAGAGCTACTCCGCACACAGAAATGCCGGATATGATATTAATGGCATTATGTTTCTTCTTCGAAAAAAGATAACGCCGGGCTATATAAAAAGGAAAATTCAACTCTGCAACAAATTATTTCATTTCAGCAAAGAATCAATCTTCTCAATATAATCCAATGAATCATCCACAAAAAACTTCAGCTCCGGAATAATACGTAACTGATGGCGTACACGGGTTCCAAGCTCATAGCGAATGGTCTTCATATTATCATTGACATTCTTCACTATTTCTTCTGCCTTCTCGGACGGAAAGACACTAAGATAAACACGGGCTATACTCATATCCGGGCTGATACGAACAGCACTTACAGATACCAGAACACCCGGCATTGCTTTTGTCTGAAGCAGAAATATCTCACTAAGCTCTTTTTGCAACAGTCGAGATATCTTATTCTGTCTAGTTGTTTCCATAAATCTACTCCTTTATTTCTTTCTTATAATCGTTAACCCATCACGCAGGGGCAATATCACTTTCTCCACCCGCTCATCTTTTGCTACGAAATCATTGAATGCCTTAATCCCGATCGTCTGAGTATCAGCACTACGAGGTTGTTCCAACACATGACCATCCCACAACGTATTATCGGCAATGATATATCCTCCTTGTGAGAGATGCGCCAGCGTCATTTCGTAATATTCAATATACTTGCGTTTATCTCCATCTATAAAAGCCATATCAAAAATAATCCCCAAATCGGGAACCAGGCTCAACGCATCACCTATATAAAAACGGATTTTATCCGCAAACGGTGATTCCTCAAGCCACGGACGAGTAAAATCTTCTTGCTCATCATTTATCTCAAACGTATGTAACATTCCGCCCTTCTGAAGCCCTTCAGCCAGACAAAGAGCGGAATACCCGCTATACGTTCCAATTTCCAATATCTGGCGAGGCCGAATCATTTCCACAAACATTTTCAACATCCGCCCTTGCAAATGCCCGGAAGCCATACGGGGACGGAGTAATTTTACGTGCGTATCCCGATAGAGTGCTTTCAGATAGTCACTCTCGGGATCAATATGCTGCAAAATATATTCGTCTATAGACTCAGTCTCTTGCATATAGCTTTTTACAAATAGCGGTTATTATTCGGCAAAACAGTCTCTTCCGCATGCTTCAAAGCATCTTCCACCACATTGATTTCGAGGAATGAAGTCTGCGTACCTTCTTTACCACTACTCAAATATCCTACCATGTCGGAAGGTTGCAAGCGACCTTCCTTCAACAGACGGCGTAAAGCAGCGAAATAGTATTCCTGCCCATTTGCCAATTCCGGCATATAGATTGCCTCTACCCCATAAGAAAGAGCCAGATGACGCATGGTCTTTTCCTTATAACATATAGCCAATACCGGATATTTACCACGGAAGGCAGCCAGATTACGAGCAGTACGTCCACTGTAACTGTCCGTAATGATAGCACGTATTTTCAGTTTAGATGTAGCCTTAACAGCTTGTTTAGCAAGAAATGCCGTAACATCATTACTATTTTCATCCAAAGGAATGCGAATATCGTTTTCCTCCAACTTATCCTTCTCAGCCTGAGCTGCAATCTTAGTCATCGTTTTCACAGCTTCTACCGGATACTTGCCATAAGCAGTCTCCCCACTCAACATCAAAGCATCTGTACGATAATAGATAGCATTGGCAATATCCGTAACCTCCGCACGAGTCGGACGAGGATTATTGATCATCGTATGAAGCATCTGAGTCGCAACAATTACCGGTTTCTTAGCCAAAATACATTTACGAATCAACACACGCTGAATACCCGGAATACGTTCCTGAGGCACTTCTATACCTAAGTCACCACGAGCGACCATAACACCGTCAGCCACTTCCAGAATTTCGTCGATATTATCCACTCCCTCCTGATTCTCTATCTTAGCGATAATTCTGATATCGCTATTGTGAGCATCCAGAATTTCACGAATATCAAGCACATCCTGACGATTACGCACAAAAGAGTGGGCTATAAAATCGATATCTTTTTCAATAGCATAAAGAATATTATTGCGGTCTTTCTCCGTCAAAGAAGGAAGATTGATACGGACACCCGGCACATTCACACTCTTGCGACTTCCTAAAGTAGCTTCATTTTTCACCTCACAAAGCAGATAATCGGCAGTCTTATCAATAACCTCCAATTCCAGATCACCATCATCAATCAAAATGGTACCACCGATATTCAAGTCATGCACAAAGTTGGGATAAGAGACAGCGATACATTCGCGGGTCGTTTCAAGTTCCGGATTACCAACTATTTTCACTTTCTCCCCTATCTTATATGGAATTGGTTCCGCATTAGCAGTCGTGCGAACCTCCGGTCCTTTAGTATCCATCAGAATCGCAATACGGTTGGACACCGCACGCACATTTGCAATCAAAGCTTCAAAACCTTCACGGCTGGCATGCGCAGTATTCATACGCACCACATTCATTCCGGCATCAAATAATTGTTTGATAAAATCCACATCACAACGTCTATCCGAAATGGAAGCTACAATTTTAGTCTGTTTCAATAACATAGTCTTTCTACCTATTTATATATTATAATCTTTATTTATTCTCTAACAATGCCTCCAGAGCCAAACGATACGAGTGCAATCCGAACCCGCAAATAACCCCTTTACAAGCACAAGCAATCATGGATATATGCCGGAAATCCTCACGGCTATGTACATTAGAAATATGCACTTCAATCACGGGAGATGTCACAGAACGAATTGCATCCTGCAAAGCAATAGAAGTATGCGTATATGCACCGGCATTCAATATAATGCCATCCACGTCAAATCCGACCTGCTGGATGCAGTCTATCATTTCTCCCTCAATGTTCGATTGAAAATAGTCGATCTCCAAGTCAGCATATCTTTTGCGAAGCTCAGCAAGATAATCTTCAAATGTAACGCTTCCATAAATAGAAGGTTCACGCTTACCCAACAGATTAATATTCGGGCCATTAATAATTTGTATCTTCATCGCACAATCCTGTTTTTTTATACCTTTGTATCCAAAGAACAATATTTCAAGGTGCAAAGATAGAGAAAAGAAATGGAAATCAACGAAAAAAAACAGAAGAAGGAACAACAAGCGCTGATAATCAGAAAGTATCAGCAGTATCTTAAACTGGAAAAGTCCTTATCTCCTAACACACTGGAAGCTTATCTTACAGATTTAGACAAGCTATTAAGTTTCCTGACCTTAGAAGGGATTGATATCTTGGATGTATGCCTGGCTGACCTCCAACGTTTTGCGGCAGGCCTGCACGACATCGGCATTCATCCACGCTCACAAGCACGCATTCTGTCGGGTATCAAATCATTTTTCCGCTTTCTGATCATGGCAGACTATCTGGAAGCAGATCCCAGCGAGCTGTTGGAAAGCCCTAATATAGGCCTCAAACTCCCGGAAGTACTGACAGTAGAGGAAATTGACCGGATCATTGCCACTGTAGACCGCAGCAAAGCCGAAGGACAGCGGAACAGAGCTATTCTGGAAACCCTATATAGCTGCGGGCTCCGCGTTTCGGAACTTGTCAATCTTAAACTATCCGACCTTTATTTTGATGAAGGGTTCATCAAGGTAGAAGGAAAAGGAAACAAACAACGTCTTGTTCCGATTTCCCCCAAAGCCATTAATGAGATAAAGCTCTATTTTACAGACCGGAATCAGATAGAAGTCAAGAGCGGACATGAAGATTTTGTTTTTATCAGCCCACGAAGAGGTAAAAGACTCTCGCGAATTATGATTTTCCACATGATAAAAGAACTAGCACAGCAAGCAGGTATTACCAAAAACATCAGCCCGCACACCTTCCGCCATTCTTTTGCGACTCATTTACTGGAAGGCGGAGCCAATTTACGGGCAATCCAATGTATGCTCGGACATGAATCAATCGCAACAACTGAAATCTACACCCACATCGACCGCAATGTGCTTCGCAGTGAGATAATTGAACATCATCCCCGAAATATTAAGTATCGGAAAGAAAAAGAGTCATTATTTCATTAAATTATGATAAAATCGCCCCCTTATCCATATATTTATATTAAGAATTAATATCTTTGCGTTACTTTTTCTGCGTAAAGTAGAAGAAGATTTGTGAATAGACGATATTTCAATTACAAACATTTAATTTATACCTAAAATGACTAAGAAGTTGTACTTGCCTTTACTCATGGCAATGGTTGTTGCATTATTCTCTTCTTGCAGCAAAAAAATGGGTCCGCTGTCAGCTGATTACTTCACTGTTACTCCGCAAGTGCTGGAAGCAGTAGGTGGTAAAGTTCCTGCTACCATCAATGGTAAATTCCCTGAAAAGTATTTCAACAAGAAAGCGGTTGTAGAAGTTACTCCGGTATTGAAATGGAATGGTGGTGAAGCTAAAGGCCAACCGGCTACTTTCCAAGGTGAAAAGGTGGAAGGTAACGACCAATCTATCTCTTATAAGATGGGTGGTAGCTACACAATGAAAACCTCTTTTGACTATGTTCCGGAAATGGCTAAGTCCGAGTTATACCTCGAATTCAAGGCTACTATCGGTAAAAAAGAAGTTACTATTCCTGCTGTGAAAATAGCTGATGGTGTAATTTCCACTTCAGAATTAGTTAACAATACTTTAGGTAATGCTAATCCTGCATTGGGCGAAGACGCTTTCCAACGTATCATCAAAGAAAAGCACGATGCCAACATCATGTTCTTGATCCAACAAGCTAACATCCGTTCAAGCGAGTTGAAGACTGCTAAAGAATTCAACAAAGAAGTTGCTAACGTAAACGAAGCAGCTAACAAGAAGATCAGCAACATCGAAGTATCTGCATACGCTTCTCCAGATGGTGGTGTAAGCTTGAATACTACACTGGCTGAAAACCGTGAGAACAACACTACTAAGATGTTGAACAAAGACCTGAAGAAAGCAAAAATCGATGCTCCGATTGATGCAAAATATACAGCACAGGACTGGGAAGGTTTCCAAGAACTGGTTTCTAAGTCTAACATTCAAGACAAAGAGTTGATCCTTCGCGTTATTGCAATGTACCAAGATCCTGCTCAAAGAGAAAGCGAAATCAAAAACATCTCTGCTGTATACAAAGAATTGGCTAACACTATTCTTCCGCAGTTGCGTCGTTCTCGTTTGACTTTGAACTACGAAATCATCGGTAAGTCTGACGAAGAAATCGCTAAGTTGGCTTCTTCCAATCCTTCTGAATTGAATATCGAAGAATTGCTGTACGCAGCTACACTGACTAACGATCCTGCTAAACAAGAAGCTATCTATACTCAAGCTACAAAACAATTCCCGAACGATTACCGTGCTTACAATAACTTGGGTAAATTAGCTTATCAAGCTGGCAACATCGATAAAGCTGAATCTTATTTCAAGAAAGCAGCTAACGTAAACGCTTCTCCTGAAGTGAACATGAACTTAGGTTTGGTTTCTTTGATGAAGGGTGACAAAGCAACTGCAGAAGCTTACTTCGGTAAAGCTGCCGGTACTAAAGAACTTGGCGAATCTATGGGTAACCTGTACATCGCTCAAGGTCAATATGAAAGAGCTGTAAACTCATTCGGTGACTCTAAGACTAATAGTGCCGCATTGGCTCAGATCTTGGCAAAAGACTACAACAAAGCTAAAAACACTTTGGCTAACGTAGAAAGACCGGATGCTTACACAGACTACTTGATGGCTGTTTTAGGCGCTAGAACTAACAATTCTTCTATGGTAACAAGCAGCTTGAAGAGCGCAGTTGCTAAAGATTCTTCATTGGCTAAGAAAGCAGCTACAGACTTGGAATTTGCAAAATACTTCACAAATGCAGATTTCATGAACATCGTTAAATAATAGAATTACCACTCTATTTTAAATATTAAGAATTGCCTGTCATTACAAATGACGGGCAATTCTTTTTTTTATCTGCAAAAAACCGTACTTTCGCAGAAAAGAAATAAAAGCAATGAAAAAGAGTAGCATTTTAATCCTCATAGCCATCTGTCTATTCGGTTGCAGCAAGTCTTCTAAGGAAGTAAGCATAACCGGAGAAATCGAAGGATTGGGAACAGATACACTTTATCTATACGGTATGGACGAATTGCGCGACCAAATAGATACTATTTTCACCAAAGACGACAAATTCTCTTATTCAACCCCAATAGACACTATTACCTCCGCTTTTCTGCTCATTAAGAATCAGATAGAATACCCTATTTTCCTTGATAAAGGGAATAAAATCAAAATAAAGGGAGATACCGGTAGTTTGGAAGCCCTAACCATCGATGGCAATACATACAATGAAGAATTTACAGCTTTCCAAAAAGAACTGAGCGGTTTAAATAACCCGTCCGAAAAAGATGTGGAACAAAAAGCTGAAGAATTCATACAGCAACATCATTCATCTTTCGTAAGCCTCTATTTACTAGATAGATATTTTGTCCAAAAAGAATCTCCGGACTTCAATAAGATAAAAAAACTAATTGAAGTCATGACAGGAATATTGCAAGATAAATTATATATTGAGAAGTTGAACGAAACCATATCCCAAGCCGAAAAAAACGAAATAGGGAAATATGCCCCCTTCTTTAGTTTGCCTAATGCCAAAGGAGAAAAAATTACCCGCACATCAGAAGACTTCAAAAAGAAAAACCTTTTAATCAACTTCTGGGCTTCTTGGGGAGATAGTATATCCAACCGTCGTAACAACAATGAACTAAAGGAACTTTATAAGAAATACAAAAAGAGTAAATATATAGGTATGCTCGGTGTCTCCTTCGACGTGGACAAAAAAGAATGGAAAGACGCAATAAAACGCGATACGTTAGATTGGGAGCAAGTTTGTGATTTCAGCGGACTTAATTCAGAGATTGCCAAACAATATACCATCAAGCAAATTCCCGCAAACATTCTTCTGTCGGCAGACGGAAAAATCCTGGCTAAAAATCTTAGTGGAGAAGAGTTAAAGAAGAAAATTGAAGAAGTCGTCTCCGCAGCAGAAGAAAAAGATAAGAAAGACAACAAAAAGAAAAAATAATCAGTAACCAAACGTGTTAATCAAAGTATTCGGAGCGGCTGTTCAAGGTATTGATGCAACACTCATCACAATCGAAGTCAACAGCTCGCGTGGCTGTATGTTCTATCTCGTCGGCCTTCCGGATTCTGCGGTCAAAGAAAGCCATCAACGCATAATTTCCGCTCTCCAAGTTAACGGTTATAAGATACCGACCAGTAATCTGGTAGTCAACATGGCACCCGCAGATATTCGTAAAGAAGGCTCAGCCTATGATTTACCGCTTGCCATCGGTCTTCTAGGAGCCAACGGCACTATATCTTCTGAAAAATTTCCCCGCTATCTATTAATGGGAGAGCTAAGTCTCGACGGAAGCATACAACCTATCAAGGGAGCTCTTCCTATTGCGATTAAAGCTCGTGAAGATGGCTTCGAAGGATTAATCATTCCCCAACAAAATGCCCGAGAAGCTGCCGTAGTCAATCAATTGAAAGTTTATGGTGTCAGCAATATTAAAGAAGTCATCCAATTTTTCAATAATGAGCGAGAATTAGCGCCAACCATAGTTAATACTCGGGAAGAGTTCTATGCCCAACAAAGTAACTTTGAATTTGACTTTGCCGATGTAAAAGGACAAGAGAATGTGAAAAGAGCCCTCGAAGTGGCAGCAGCCGGTGGCCACAACTTGATTATGGTAGGTGCACCCGGAAGTGGAAAGTCAATGATGGCAAAAAGATTACCCTCCATCCTTCCTCCACTTTCTTTAGGAGAAAGTCTCGAAACAACCAAAATACACTCCGTAGCTGGAAAGCTAAACCGCAATTCATCACTAATAACCCAGCGCCCCTTTCGAGATCCACACCACACCATCTCACAAACCGCCATGGTAGGAGGAGGGAGTTTTCCCCAGCCTGGAGAGATAAGCTTAGCTCACAACGGGATCTTATTTCTTGACGAATTGCCAGAATTTAGTAGAAACGTACTCGAAGTACTACGACAACCGTTGGAAGATAGGCGCATCACCATTTCCCGTGTAAAAAGCAGTATAGATTATCCTGCCAGCTTCACATTGGTAGCCTCCATGAACCCTTGCCCATGTGGTTATTACAATCACCCGACCAAAGCGTGTGTATGCAGTCCCGGACAAGTGCAGAAATACTTGAATAAAATTTCAGGCCCCTTACTTGACCGGATAGATATACAAATTGAAATAATTCCCGTTCCCTTTGATAAGATCTCCGACCAACGGAGAGGAGAATCCAGTGCCGCTATTCGTGAACGTGTCATCCAAGCACGTCAGATACAAGAAAAACGCTATACTGAGTATTCAGGAATCTACTGCAATGCTCAAATGAATAGCAAATTGCTGTCACTATACGCCCAACCGGATGGACAAGGTCTCTCTTTATTAAAGAATGCAATGGACCGTCTAAATCTTTCCGCCCGCGCCTACGACCGGATATTGAAGGTAGCACGTACCATTGCCGATCTAGAAGGAAGTGAACAGATACTTTCCGTTCATTTGGCGGAAGCCATAAGTTATCGGAATCTGGATAGAGAAAATTGGGCAGGATAGAGAGTCGTGTCTTGTTAACTCATATTACCTCATTATTCGTATACTATAATTACCGTTTATAAGACATACTCCCGAACGCGGAGCAAGATAGTACGAATATATTTACAACTTAATATGTAAACTTAGATACCGTTTATAACAAACTTTTGAGTAGTTTATTATAAACGGTATCTGAGTTTATTAAGAACAATCAAATAGAGAATTCAACTTTATTCATGATTTTTTCACAACAAAAAAGGCTGTAACCCCCATAAAGTTTACAGCCTCCATTCTATATAAAGTCTTTCATCTCCCAGCATTCACTACGGAGAAGAAACATAATTGTCATATCTTTGCACTATTTTAAAGCTCAAATTCATCTATTTTTCTGTTTATTATTCCAATTATTTATAACCTTGAAGTACAAATATACATCTTTTTTAGAGCTTTGTCAAGTGTTATATAAAATACTGTTACTTCAACACATTACATATTTCAATATTCACCTTTTTCAAGCGTTGCTCCTCCAATTTAATCACTTTGCGGTCATACGTCATCAAACCGTTGACTTCTACTTCAACATCCGTAGTCTGTGTATAAACAGCGGCAGAAAATCCACGAAAAATCATCTCTTTTAGCATATCAGCATATTTCAAATATTCATCTGTAGCCTCCTTAGAAGTATTAAATTGAATATATCCCCAATTCCGATTCGGCTCCCAAATATGCTCCTTTAACACCAACCCAATCCCCCCATATTCTCCAAGTACCGTTGCACGTTGGGCATCATACAAATACATTTCCGGACCCGGATAATTATGTAAGTCAAGCATATCACCACAAGCATAATGATTACCTCCACTGGCAGGATTCACTAAACGGGATGGATCATACTGCTTTGTCCATTCTGCAATCTCGGAGGTCTTAAATTGTCCCCAGGCTTCGTTAAAAGGTACCCACGTTCCAATGCAAGGATAAGAATAAAGGCAATCAATAATTTCCTTCCATTCCTTACGAAACATCGCTTCTGATTCAACAGAACGTTTTACCTCTGTTCCCTCAAAATATTTACGATTCTGCCATTCCGGATTCTTGTCACCACTCGGCATATCTTGCCATACTATAATACCCAAACGGTCGCAATGTGTATACCAACGTGCTGGTTCCACTTTAATATGCTTACGAATCATATTATATCCAAAATCTTTTGTTTTCTGGATATCATAAATCAATGCTTCATCTGAAGGAGCTGTATATAAGCCATCAGGCCACCAACCCTGATCTAAAGGACCAAACTGGAATAAATCCTTATTATTCAATTGCAAACGTACAATACCATTTCTATCTCGCTTCGTAGAATATTTGCGCATAGCCGCATAACTCTTTACTTTATCAACCAACTTATTAGCTGCAAACAAACTAATCTCCATATCATATAAAAAAGGAGAGTCCGGAGACCATAATCTGACACGTGCCGGCATCATAATTTCAACAGGCATACCATTAATTGAACTTCCCTTGGCTACCAACTGCTTACCCTCAAATACTTTCACTTCTACTTTATTTGAAGTATTCTTTTCATTTGTTACAATCTCTACAGTCAGTTTATTCACATCAATATTAGGGGTTGTTTTAAGATTTATAATAGATTGCATAGGTACAGGTTCCAGCCACACAGTCTGCCAAATACCACTGACTGGCGTATACCATATTCCCCCAGGTTTACTAACCTGTTTTCCCCTAGGTTGAAAACCTTTATCTGTAGGATCCCAAACCTTCACCACTAATTCATTCTCTCCATTCAACAAAGCAGGAGTAATATCGAATGAGAAAGGAGTGAAACCACCAGTATGTTGACCAACCTTAACCTGGTTCACCCAAATATCCGTTTTCCAATCAACAGCTCCAAAATGTAATAAGACCCTCTTCCCTTTCCACTTAGAAGGAACAGTAAATTTACGTTGATACCATAATTCATTCTTCTCCCCCAACATTTTTCCGACTCCAGACAAACTGGATTCTACAGCAAAAGGAACCAAAATCTGTCCATCATATTTCTGTGGGACAGCCTGCCCCAATGGAGAAATGACATAATTCCATAATCCGTTCAAGTTCATCCAATCGGTACGTTCCATAATAGGACGTGGGTATTCGGGTAACACGTTCTCTACGTTTATCTTATTTGCCCAGTCTGTCTTAATTCTCTCTCCCACCGGTTTCCATTGAGCAAACAGATACGAACAATTAAATAATACGACTAAAAAGAAAATCAAATGTTTCACCATTACATTAATATTAAAGTTTCTAATATAAGATTAGTAAAGTCATTAGAATCTGTAGAAAACTTACTAGCTGATAAATAAGAGCATAATTCAATTTAATCAAGTAAGAATCGTTCAGCCCGTCCGGGAGTAAACAATTCCCATAAAGAAGCGACCGTCCATCCTGGTGCAAAAATATCATTATAATACCCTTTTCCATTTTTACCATAATCCCAGTTTGTATGTTGAACGACCTCTGGATAGAAACCGGACTTTGCAACCCCACACAAATATCCTTCATATGGTAATAATTGACGCATAGAAGTAGAAATTACTTCAACAAAATTTGCAAAGCGAGGCTCATCATATTCTTCTGATAACCATCGGAGCACAGATGCAAACTCAAAAACAAAAACATCAATATGATTATTTTCGACAGAAACATTTCCCCATCCACGAGTCTTCAGCCCTATATCACCCAACATCTGTCCTGGTGCAAAAGGCACATCCCATACATAATACCAGGATAAAGCGAAATAAGCAGCCTTTCTTGTCAAATCAGCATAATGTTTATGTTCTTCTCCCTTAGTAATCAATGAAAGATAATAAGTAGCAGTAGCAGAATAAAGTGAGGCCTCTTTATCTTCACAATTCGCATCCAACGTAGATGAAAAATAATCAGCCTTAGAGATCAGTTCTTTCTCCAAATAGTCTGCCGTACGCTTTGCACTAATCAAATAACGTTTATCTTTAAAATACTTATATCCCATCACTAAAGGCAACGTAGCAGAAGGAGTACTTCCCCCACTTTGGTCAACAATCGTAAAATCATCACGGAACTTACGAGGAAAACTACCATCAGGACTCTGCAATTGTAAAAACATATCCAGCATTTTTTTTACACACTGCTCCCATTTAGGGTGCCTTCGTCCACTTGCTTTCTCATAAGCCAAGAAATGAAGCATAGCATAAATGCCTTCAGACTGACGTCGAATACTATGAATCGGTTCATAATAACCTTTATCAAAATTTACAAACTCTTTAAAGAAACCCGCTTTAGTAAAGCCATTTTCCAAATAGCTATCAAATATTTTTACGCTATTAGCTTTTAAATCTTCTCGATTACATTGCCAACCATACTCCCATGCATTAAATGCATTCAAAAGAACACGACCGACAAAACCAACTTCTGCCTGCCCATTACTTACACAATCTTTTGTTTTTAAGTGTATGCCTGAATTATAAATCAAAGGTCGATCTGTAACCAAACTATTGACAAAAAAGCCACTAAGTGTTTCTTTTACATCCGCTATAGAGTGAGGAGTCTTTACTATACACGGAGCATACGTATCATAGCAATACTCCCACATAGAACGAACAAAGTCAGAAAAATCATCCGCATTCCCCTCCAAAATACTCCAAGTCAACAGAATAGACTCTCCCTTCTTTAAAAGCTGAAAAGCTGTTACTTCAGGAGCTAAAGTCAGCTTACGAATATAACTCTTAGGGGCCTCCCGATAAGGAAAACCAAAAGAAAGAGCAGATACTCCATTACGATTCTCAAACCCTGTAAAACCTAAAGAAGTCTTTCCAGCAAGAATGATCTCTCCCTCTTTATGAGTGGCCAACGCATCTGTAGTAAACTTATCCAACCGATTCACTACAACAAACCGCTTTTCCTTCTCACTAAATATACCTGTCAATGGCGCACTTAATCTATCTTCACGAACCAACCAGCTGTCTGATGTATGGAATGACGGAGCCTCCTTAGGAGAACGCAGATTGCGACGATACCAAAATCCTGGCATATAGAACAGACAATCATCATGTCGATAAGCTGTACGCAATTGTTGACTATAATGAAAATACACATCCTGAGCAGCAGTTAGTTGTACCGTCAATTGCGTATGCTCGCCTTGTTCTTCCACTTTATGAAAAACCGTTATCGGTAACTTTTCATCCGAACACCATTCATAACTAAAATAACTATCCTTCAGTTCATTGGGACGAAGTTGATAAGATACTGCATCATTTCCAGGAACCTTCAGAGATAGTTCAACCTTCACAGTTTCAGGAATATACTTCACTGCTCCCATACAAATAACCGTACTGGTCAAAACCATTGTACAACCCATTATTGTCCTTAACATCATTCTCATACCTACTTATTTTTTTACTACAAATTCATTAATTAAGCCCCGTAAACTTTACCGGCCAATAAACAGCATATCGTTCAAAATGTATTTTATAAAATGGCTCCAACACCATGTTCTCAAATCCCTCCAATTTTATCCTAAAACTTAATGCATCTCCCGAGTTTGGCTCCACATAGGCAGGAATCTGTTCTATAGGGATTTTCCAAGTTGGCACTTTGTCTAAATCTATTTTATTCATTGCTGTATTATTCATTTTTCCCAAAAAAGTAACGGGCAAATTCTCTTTACCCAAACGCCCTGCAAGTACATATGGACCATACAATAGTGCAATATATTGTTTGGACCCAATTAAATGCTCCACATATACATGTAGTGAAAATTGCAAAGTTATTACATTCTTCTTACCCCAAACCCGTTCAATGACCCAATATCCATCTTTATCAAGCAAAGGTTGATCTATTATCTTCCCGTTCACCATAAAGGAAACGTGATTAGTCCATTCAGGCTTACGGATACGAAGAGCCAATTTCTGTTTCTTCTTTAAAGTCAAAGTAAAATTCACCAAATCTGACTCTGGAAGATTATTGTGTTGGATCAGTTCAAGTCCTTTTGCTTTCCATGAAAGAACAGAAGGAATAAACAAGTTCACTCTAACACTACTTTTCTCATGACTATATATAAATTTTCCAAGCTTAGCCGGACTTTCTAATCCCGTATGCCCACAGCACCAAAAAGAGCTATCACGGGAAGCATAAATACGATAATGTCCCGGACGCATTGAAGTAAAATAGCAACATGTACCTTCTATCGGATCATAAGCAGACAAAATATGGTTAAATAACACCCGTTCATAATAAGCAGCTTTAGAGGCGTCAGGATATTGGCTAAACAAAGATTCGGTTAAACGCAACATATTCACCGAGTTACAGGTCTCCGGACCTCCAATCTGAAGTATCCTCTCTCCAAACTCTTCTTTTTGGAAAAAATGTTCACCTGTACTGTTTCCTCCTATCACCCAAGTATGATTCTGTACCACAATCTTCCAAAAGTTTTCAGCTGCTAACAAAAAGCGCTGATCCCCTGTATGCAAATAATATTTATGAAATCCTGTGAATTTTGGAATTTGTGTATTAGCATGCCAACCGAAAAGTATATCCTTACCTTCAGACAAAGGAACCCACATAGCACGATCATTTAAACGCCGAGCCCAATCAAGAAAACGTTTTTCTCCTGTCAACTCATAAATATCAACATAAGACTCATTTATAGAACCATGTTCACAAATTAACAACTGTTGAATCTGTTCATCAGTAAGTTTATCAAGCACCATATACCCAAACCAATCTGCCAAACGAACAGAAATAGGCAATGCATCCTTTAGTTTACACTGTGTATAAACAGACGAAAGCCCAAGTAACATTTTATTTATCAGATAAACAGGAGCCCAAACTCCATTCACTGTAGGGTTATTAGTATTTATCTTCCCTGATACAACCTCCTGAAACAACTCCCTACCATTTTTAATACCTAACAAAAATCCATCCTTTCCCGCTTTCTGGCATAATTTCAATTCTTCTAATATGTATTTCAACCGTTGCAACAAATTATCATCGCCTGTTGATTGATACATCATGGATACGGACGAAAGATAGAATCCAAGAAATCCACCACGCAACGGGCCAGCTCCCCACACATCTTGAGACTCCCAGCCTGCATAAGGTGCTGCCTTGGGAGCAAGTCCTGCTTCTATACGATAGAAATGAAGCAAAGAGTCTGGATTTAACCAAAGCAGATACTCCTTGCCTTTCTGCTGAAGGGTGCGAAAAGGGCTATCTAACAAACGAACCTCCTCAAACGGAAAATAAGTTGTTCCAAACGGAACAACAACTGTTAACTGATTTTGGGCAGATGCTAATACACCTCCCAAAATCCATACAAACAACGCTATAAACAATCTCTTTGCCATTCTATTATGACTAATCCTATTGTGATTATATAGGCTTACTATTATAATTTCGGTTTTTTAGCCTCTGTAGAAGCTGAATTATTTTTCACGACAGGCCACCCTTTTTTCCAATTCACTCTATCTAGCAATAAAACTCTTCCATGGGGATTGGCAACACTCACACCATGATATAATATCCAATCATTACCAGCCTTATCAGTCACCAGTTCTGCATTGTGCCCTGTTCCCACAAAACTTTTATTTTTAGAAATTAATACTTCATGATTATTCTCCAACATTGTTTTACCTTGCTTATTAAGATAAGGTCCCCACAATGATTTAGAACGCCCTACCACAGTCTGATATGTGCTTTTTAGCCCTTCACAACAGGTTCCGGTAGAAGCAAACATATAGTAATAACCGTTTTTCTTATGTATATAGGTTCCTTCATATGCAGTTCCAGCAATTTGTTTTTTTTCTGCCCCCAATTTAACAGCTAAACCATCTTCTTTTAGTTCTACACCATAAATTCCACGAAAACTTCCCCAAAAAAGATATTTTCTCCCATTGTCCTCAATATAAAAAGGGTCTATCGAATTTTGAACCCCAATTTCATTACTTCTAAACATCATCCCATGATCTTTAAAAGGTCCTGCAGGACAATCTGCTGTAGCTACTCCAATACCACAAGTCCACTCCCCCCCCCAACGAGACATTGAATAATATAATACATATTTATCTCCTATTTTATTAATATCCGGAGCCCAAAGATTTCCCTTAGGTTCAAAAGTTGGACGCGTTTCAGTAGTAAAAGCTGTACCGACAGACTCCCAATTCACCAAATCCTTAGAACGGTGAATTGGAAGATTCCTAATATCCTCCGTCGCATAAAGATAAAAATATCCATCTTCCGCTTCAATAACTGTAGGATCTGGTAAGCTATAATTAACAACTGGATTTTTATAAGTCTTACTAGGTTCTCCTGCCATAAGCGAGATGCTTATGGCAATAAAAGCTTCCATCAACAACAATCTCTTCATATATTTATTTTCCATGTTTCGTATGGTTAGTACCTTTCCCTAAAGCCTCTGCCAACGCATCCAACATACCATAGCCAAAGCGATTGTCCGGCAGCAAATAATGCCCTTCAGACCACTCATTAAAGCAGGCAATAGTCAAGATACGAGGAACCTCCGGATGTTTGTTCAAATATACAAAAGAAGACTGTACAAATGCTTTAAAAGATGCTGGATTCTCATTTTTAAAGATAGTACATGCAGGCCATTGACTACGATTCGGCTTTTCCGGACGATTGTTCGGAGCAATGTATCTCGGAGTAGAATCCCATCCCGGAGCCACAGCCGGAACATAAGGAATATCAAATTGCCCGTGATGCTCATCCCATAGTTTGAAAGCAACATCAGCTGCCACAGTACCATAATCTGGCAGCTCGACCTCTTTTGGTTGAAAACGTCCAGCAATCCAGTCCATCGGATTGTAAGATCCTACGGTACTATAACCTTCTTCTTTCATATTTCCACAGCTAAAACCTGTAACATGGAAATGCAACCCCTTATGACCCATTTTTTTTGCATAGTCTGTCAATTCTGCGAATAATTGTTTTACTCCCGCAACTCCTAATTTAGTCTCCAAACGACGAGCATCCCAAATGCAAATCACCGGTTTTCCGTCTATTTTCCAATAATTATCCAAATGACAATAACGAGAAATCATATAAGAAAGACTTTTCCAACATTCTTCCTTTGAGAAATCAGGAGCATCATAACTAGGAGGATATGCATTACTCCCGTCAGTACGTTTCGTAGGATACAGCACATACCAAGGGTGGTTAGTCCACATACAGGCAAATTTCACGTCTTTTGCATTATTGGCCTCCAAAAAGCCATTTTCCAAAGCTTCATGTAGGCATGGCTTACCATCATACCAATACCAATCCCAAATAAGCACATCAATCCCACTTTGCTTACAAAGTTTATTATAAGTTTCCCAAGTCGAAGGTTTACTCTCATCCAATTCTCCCAACAAAGGAGTACGTGGCTGCTGATGTCCCTCAAACCAAGGACGTGCACTTCTAATTAAATTATATTCCGTCCATCCTTGGGAATATATCTTATTATGTAACGCAGAAGGATGATAATTCGGGAAAGCGTATGCCGCAACAGTCAATCCTTCCGGTTTCTTTAACAAGGCCGGATTTCCTGCAAGTGTTTCCAAATCATCCGGCAAACGATTTACTTTTTCTTTTCCTTTTTTTTGAGCATAGGCAGGTACTAATCCTATTATTAACAGGAAAACGACCCATTTTCCTATGCGACTTAATAGCTGATACTTCATTGTTTCTAGGTATTATTTAGTTTTAAATTATCTAACACAAAGATAGACACATTTGAATGTATACAATAAAATAAATATCCCAATAAATGGAAGAAACGTCTCAATAAACGGACCTTGAATATTCAAGGTCCGTTTATTGAGACAAATTACTATTATTCTACTGGAATATTATCTTCTGCACCAAAATAACCGATATTTTGGTTAATACGTCCCTGAGTATTTGAAGTTATGGCCGTTAGAGGAACTGGCCAAAGCACATGGTAAGGTTTCATAATGAAAGCATTTGTAGAATAAAAATATTCTTCTGCGAAGAAATTATTCTTTTCCATAATACGATCATAATACCAGTTCTTCTCTGAGAAATTACCTAAGGAATAACCGTCCTGACCTAGCTGCGCTTTAAGGAAAGCAATACGAGTTAATTCCACTTTACGATGTTCTTCAATGTATAATTCTCTTGCCCTTTCATCCAATATATCGTCCAAAGTAACAGATGGCAGTTCCGGAGCTTTGGCACGACGGCGAATTTCATTCACATCTTCTTTTGCCAACGGTAAATTACCCAACCAATAATAGGCTTCCGCCCTCATCAAATACGTTTCAGCCAAACGAAATACATAAGTATCAGTAAAGCCTCCGGTAGGAGTTTTACCCACATTAATATCATCTTTATAAATTAATGTTTTAACTGTTGGAAAAGAAAAATAACAACGCATTGTATCACTTACAAATGCCCGCTCAATAGGCTTCCCGAAATATTCTTCACTACCACCTTTGGAAGCCGGGCGATTATATGTAAGTCTAGAAATGTTAAACCAATTGTTATCATTATGTCTTATATCATTTCCGCATTTACCCCAAATAGCATACTGAGAATAGTTTGTCGGACGGATCTTTGCAATACCACGTCCTAATTTTTCTACCCATTCATATCCTTCATAAGGACCTGCATCATACGTAGTACCCTGTTTGCCATCAGGAGTCTTCACTGCTGCACCATTACACCAATAAGGAACAAAATTACGCATACGTGCTGACCCTTTAGGAGCGACATTACCCTCTATACCATATCTTTCCTGAACAACAAAAATTGCCTCCTTATTTTCAGATGCACTTATATTATCCTCCTGAAACAAATCATTGAAAACATCCAAACTTGCATCAGAAGCATTCACACCAAATCTTTCTTTCATCAAATGCAACCCATAATCATTGATACATCTAGTTGTCGCATCCACAGCAAATTGGAAATCACCTGTACAAAGATATATTTTTGCTAATAAATGTTCACCGGCAGCTCTGCTTACACAACCAGGCTGTACGTTTTTGGGAAGCCATTTTACAGCAAATTCCATATCAGTTTTCATTTGTTGCAGGATTTTCATTCTGGAAGTTGAATAAAAATCCAACTTTGGTCCTGTCACCTCTTCTAATAACAAAGGTACGTCTCCCCATTGATTAACTAACAAATAATACCAATATGCTCTATGAAAATACCCTTCTGCCAACAACTGATTCTTATCATCCTCATTATCTATATTTGATTTAGGAACACGACTAATCAGTGTATTAGCATATTTTATACCATTCCAAGCTAAATCCCAATAACGAAGATGTAAGGCCATATTAGTGGTAGGAGTAAGTTGAGTTTCCAGATTATGAATTTCCTTCACCTCCGGAGCTCCCATTACTGATATATCCGACCAAGCATATTCATAAACCAAGGGTGTTTCACAATAACCTGCATTAAAAGCATCACCAAACCACTCCCATTTTATCTGTTTACGAGAAGTAATAAGTAAGGCTTCAAGCCCTTCTTTATCCATAAATGTATTTTCCGGAGCGAAAAACGATAATGGTTCAGGATCAAGATCAACACATGATGACAGATTTACAACCAATAAAGAAGCTGTCAAACATTTAATTATATTTTTCATTGTTTTCATCTGAATATTTTTCTTCTATTTTATAAATTACAAAGTCACATTTACACCCAATGTCCAAATACGGGGGCAAGTACCCATATTCTCCGGATCGTAATAATTCCATTTAGTCAGAACGAACGCATTATCCACATTCAAGCTAACTTTGAGATTCTCAATAGAGAATTTTTTCAAGAAAGTTTTCGGAAATGTATAAGCCAACGAAATATTTTGCATTTTCACATAATCCCTCTTCTTAAAAATCAAAACACTCGGATTACCACAGTTAGCTCCCAAACGGGCATATTCCGTACTTGGATTCCAAGGTGTCCAGTATTCAGTCATAATAGAATTCGAACGATCGAAAAAACGATTATCTTCATTTCTTGCTAAATTATCTTCTCCCAGAAAGTTGAATTCTCCACGAAGCACAAATGAGAAGTCCAAGCAGTTGAATAATCTCAAATCACTCCGCAATGACATACGATAACGCGGTGTTCTCGAACCTAACCAAACTTTATCTTTCTCTGTAATCTGACCATCATTATCTAAATCAAGCAATTTAGGATCTCCAGGCTGTTTCCCATATTTTTTAGCTTCCTCCTCTTCACCCAATTGCCAAATACCATTCCATTTATAATAATAGATATCCTTGATGCCATGCCCAATATACCATCCATTCTGAACATCGTCATCTTCACGTTGACCGATTACATTACCATCTTCATCCTTCACATCAACCATATTACCATACAAATGCTTGATTGTATTCTTATTAGTAGAATAGATGAATGTAGTAGTCCAGTATACTTTTTTCGGAATATTCAAATTAACACTTGTCAAAGTCAGTTCCAGTCCTTTATTATCCACCTGTCCCAAATTGGCAATCACACTATTATACCCCACAATAGTAGGCAATGAACGATCGACAATCAAATCAGAGGTTTTGTTATAATACAAATCTAATATACCACTCAAACGCCCTTTAAACAATCCAAAATCTAGCCCTAGATTCATGGCACGTGTTCTCTCCCATTTCAGCTTATTATTAGACAGATTATCCGTCCATACCCCTTTCACTGGTTTCCCATCAATAATCATATCCGTTACATTCAATTTAGAAAGAGCAGCATAACGTCCGATGTCTCTATTACCATTTTCCCCCCAAGAAAAACGAAGTTTCAAATTATCAACAACCTTCAGATTTTTAATGAAAGATTCTTCTGACATACGCCATCCCAATGCGAATGCAGGATAAGTGCCATAAGGATTCTCTATACCAAAAGCGGAAAAACCATCTCTACGTACAGAAGCAGTTAACAGATAACGATCCATCAATGAATAATTCAAACGTCCTAATAGGGCATTACCAGTTTGCACTTCATCATTCGTCTTAATAACAGGATTAATACCTGCATGCAAATTATGAAATCCTAAAACCCCGCTAGGAACAAAACCTGAATTAGAGGCTACCGTATTCCAAAACTGATACTTTTCAGCACTATATACAAAAGTCGCATCAATCGTATGAATGTCAGCAATCGTATAATTCCATTTTAACATATTATCGACAACCCATTCGTAATCAGAATATTCATCACGTTCAGCCTCACCACCTTTAGAAATACTAGGTTTATCATCTGACTTATAATAATATTGTTTTCTCCAACCATATCGAACATTAAAGTTTGTTTGCCAACTAAATCCGTAAGGAAGGGTTAGCTTTCCATAAATGGTAGAATTCAATGTCTGTGTTTTATAGAATTTTTTGTCAACTGAACCTGCCAACAAAGGATTTACAATTCTAGCATCATCTGTCGGGTACTTTTTCAAACTACCATCTTCTTCATACATACTAGCGTAAGGACTCATCACATCTGCATTTCCCGTATCTGCTACAATATCTTTATTTCCTCTATCTGCAAACTGAGCAGCCAAACCAACCTTCAACCATTTGGTTATATCCGTATCTAAATTAACACGAGCTCTCACTGTTTGGAAACTGTCACCCACTTTATAACCTTCATTATTCGTATACCCCAAAGATGCATAATAATTAGTTCTTGACGACTTTCCCGAAATAGACATATTATAGTCTTGTCGTAACCCTGAACGATAAACATGGTCTCGCCAATCTACAACCTTTCCTTGCTTATAGTTCTGAATTTCCACATTAGACAATTGAAGACGAGTTAACCAAGTCTCCACATAATCACCGGAAAAAGAAGGATCGTAAGAAGCCCACTGATCCATATCCACTCCATCCGGTAAGTTGTAAGGATTATCATAATAGCCTACACCTTTCTGATTTGCACTTGGTTTAAAATAATCTAAGGTTTTCCAGTAGTCAGCACGTCTTTGTATATATTGTTCTGGTGTAGGAAGATCTGGAATATCCAATAAAGTAGTTACACCTACCTTTGCACTAAGATTAATAACAGGCTTCTCAGTCTTTCCCCTTTTGGTATTGATCATAATAACTCCTGCGGATCCCTTAGAGCCATAAACGGCCGTAGAACTAGCATCTTTCAGAACATCCATGCTCTCAATATCATTAGGATTAATATCACTAATATTACCATAATAAATATTACCGTCTAAAACTATCAAAGGAGAAGTAGAAGCCTTCAAAGAAGCAGGTCCACGTACCTCAATTGAGCCTCCTCCTGAAGCATTATTATCCACACTAATATTTACACCCGCAATATTACCTTTAAGAAAATCAACAGCGTTAGTGGCAACCTTAGTATCCAATACTTCACTTCCAATATGTGCTACAGACCCTGTCACATCTTTCTTTTTCATTGTACCATAGCCTACTACTACGACTTCGTCAAGCAACTCTGTATCTTCAAGTAGTATAACATCTAGTTTAGTTACATTAGCATCAATATCTTTCTCTATTGTCTTATAACCAACAAAAGAAAATACCAAAGTAGCCTTCTTACGGGGGATCTTTAACGAATATTCTCCATCCATATTAGAGATTGTACCCAAAGTTGCATCACCTTTAACAACAACATTCACTCCAATCAGAGGCTCATTCGAAGCATCTTTTACAGTTCCAACGACATTTCGAGTCGATTGTGCCTGAATATACACCGTAGAAATTAGGAATAATAAAAGCAACCTAATCCTAGCATTAATTTTTTTGTAGTTTTTTTTCATGATATTAACTAAATTAGTGGTTAATTTAAAAACAAACATCCTTTTAGTGAAAGCAAAATTAGGTAAGATAATCATAACAAAGTAAAACATATGTCTCGGAAAAGCACAAATGCGTCCCAAATTAACGCCATAATAAAATAAGGAATAGAATTTTAAGGTTTGGCTTTATGAAAAAAGTTATATTTCCTTTCCAATACATCTATAAGTTCATCAACAATTGCTTTCTTTTCTGTACTAAATATATTCTTTTTTTCCATCCCTTTCAAACGATAATTATATAATTCCGTTACACATTCCCCCTTATGCCAATATCGCGTTAATCTATAATTAGGAACTCTGACACTAATACCATTATTAAAATAACTATATGCAGCATCAGACCATAAACTTTGATTAGGATTTTCCAGTAACTCAACAAAACTATGTCCATCCATTCCTTCTGGGATTGAAAGGTTGCACAACTCCATTAAAGTCGGATAAATATCAACAGCACTAACAATACGATAATTTTTAACTGCTTTACAAGCAGATGGAGCTCTTACTATTAACGTACTACGCAAAGAAACATCCATCAATGTATGTTTCCCCCATACACGCTGGTCTCCTAAATGCCAACCATGATCTCCCCATACTATTACAATAGTATTGTCCTTTTCTCCAAGTCGCTCCAACTCATCCAAAATCTTACCAACTTGGGCGTCCACATAACTTATACAAGCAAAATAAGCATGTCGGAGTCTTCGGGCATAAGATTCCGAAATACTTTTATTCAAAGAAGCTTTCTCATCTCCCAACAAATAACCATTAAATTCATTACTATTGTGCAAAGCAAATTTATGAGTACCTTCAGGTATTTGCGGTACAGGAGACAGTGGAATTTCTGATTCTTTATATAATTCCCAATATTTTTGAGGAGCAGTAAATGGTAAATGAGGTTTGAAAAATCCTACCGCCAAACAAAAAGGCCCCTGCCTGTCCGATAGTTCTCTGAGTTTTTTCTGTGCCAAATTAGCCGTCAACCCATCTGGATAACCTTCGTCCGGTACCTCCGCACATTCATAAGGAGAAACCTGCAGATTACGACTTTGTCGATTGCTACCATCAGCATACCCAAAGAATGCATTCCAACCCGTCTCCCATTTTCCGGCATCAAAAAGCATCTCATTCCAACTATGAGGCAATTCAAGACATTCGCTTTTTAACTGCGTATAACCATACAAGAAGCCATCGGCATAATGGCTGATCTTACCGATCCCCACTGTATAATATCCATTACGCCTCAAGTGATGAAACATTGTCTCCGGTTGTTCACTCTCCTCTTTACCGGATATATTTATCTTACAAGCTTCATTAGACAAATCTCGTTCCTTCCTCGGTAACCTACCAGTTAACATACTGGCTCGCGACGCTCCACTAGTAGGAACTTGGACATAATGATGAAAAAACAGGCTGCCCTCATCAGCAAGCTTATCTAAGTTTGGAGTTTTCACCATAGAGCCATAACATCCCAACTCTTGTCTTAAATCATCTATACAAATGAACAATACATTAGGTTTATCTCGTTTATTCATACTTTGCTGTGCAATACTATATATCGGTATCGTCAACAAATAAATAGGCATACATACATTTTTTCTTATTTTCATCATTCTGCTCAATTACTTTACAAAAATATGCTCTTTATCACAAAATAACTATTCTTATAATAAACCTAATTATTCACCGGAAGGAACAACTATAGGTTCCCCCCATCCCACTGGTGTCCCAAAATTCGGAGTTCCATCCATATTCCATGTAAAACGTTGAATAAACGTGGAACGTCCAGTCTCATAACTACCATGATTCCGATTCTTCACATGATAAACAATCCAATCCTCCGTTCCATCAGGCGATTTTGTAAAACTACAATGTCCCACTCCGTTCACTCCATCTTTATCTACTGTATCATCACATCTATAGAATACATCGTGCGAAGACTTCTTCCAATTTGTCGGATTCATTGGATCGTCACCTATATTAAGCATAAGATAAGCTAAACGATAGTATTTTGTCCAAGAACCATTGCAAGAATATACAACAAATAACTTATCATCACGTTGTAAAAAAGCTGGTCCTTCATTTACTTTTGCCGAAGGCTCTATCAACTCCCACGGTTGGTCAGGCTTGGAAATCTCAATACGGTTAGAACAGATAGTCCATGGATTACTCATCTTTGCAATATAGATACGCTGATCACCACCCGATTCTTTATTAATAGTACCTGACCATACAGCATATAATTTACCAGCAATATTCACAATCCCCATATCAATAGCATAACAAGTGTTATCTACGGTAGGTATAACATTATCAGTATATTCGTCACCTGTATAAATCATCCCCATATCCTCATATTCCCCCATAGGGTCATTCGTCTTAGAACGAAGTACTCCAGTACGCTGCATTTTATAGCTTCCACTTTCTGATGACGGACGTCCCGCTGCATAATATACATACCATCTGCCGTCTACAAAATGCAATTCAGGCGCCCATACGTGTGAAGCGTTCCATGGCTTTATATTTCCATTATCTTTAGGTGCAGTCCAAATTGCTTTTGTTGAACTTATAATAGTCAACTTATCTGATTTAGAAATATTAATTCCATCACCGTGAGCCTTACAAGTATAATAGGTCCCTTGATGTTGGATAATCCATGGATCGGGTATACCTGCTATCGGGTTTGTGAAAGTTTTGTCACTTTGCACTATTTCCACTACCACATCATCTACCCCCTTTGCTGAAAACGTAATTTTAGCTTTACGGAAAGACGTCACATCGTCATTAGCAGTATAACTTACATCTAATAGTTCTTTTCCACCTTCGTTTTTGGATAGTTGAATCCATTTGTCCTCCGTCGTTGCAGTCCATGCCAGATTAGTTGCGATATTCAATGTAAATGTTCCGGACAAATTACCAACCTGAACAGTTACAGGCAATACCGACAAATAATCTTTGCCAACTAACATCTGCACTGTATTCTCCAAAGTTTGGGAATCATCTGCTTCATCACAGGAAAGCATTAATGGTAATGAGAAAAACAAAAATAAGAATTGTACTAATCGATTCATAGTCTTAAATATTAAAAAGGTTATAGATATAAGAAGAAGGTACTAAAAAATACATCCAGTACCCCTTCTTTAATTTATTTTGTTACAAATTATATGGAAGCTGTTCCATTACAAAACGAAAACCACTATGATTACCTGCTTCTCCTTTATGCTGATTGCAGCCACGTGTATAAACTTTCAAATACGTCGGATGTCTGAAACTTCCTCCACGAACGACCATTTTACCATCAGCCGTCAGTTTTCCAGCATTGATAGGGTCCACAACTGTCTCTTCCAAATGCACATCATAAAAGTTCCAATCAAAAAAGTCTCTACAATATTCCATTACATTACCAGACATATCATAAATACCAAGTTCATTCGGTTTTTTTGTACCTACAGGTGCTGTTCCTTTACTATTATCTGTCGAGACAGATACTTCACTAACAGAATTACTTCCACTATATAAATATCCTTTGCTCTTGTTTCCTCCACGAGCTGCATATTCCCATTCTGCTTCACTTGGCAGACGAACCTTCACGCCTAGTTCGGCAGATAACCACTCACAATATTGCTCTGCAGCCGGCCAAGTCACATTTACAACAGGATATCGATCTTTACCTGCACGAGGTTTATAAATTAAATTAGGAGCTGTTCCCGAGTACTCAAAACTCCAAGCATTCGTATTACTATTATGCAATGCTTTTACCGGTTGTGTCCGACTATTCCTATTCTGATAAACATTTAAAAATGTACACATCTGCTCAACAGTTACCTCATATTTACACATATAAAAATCTTTTGAGAGCTGTACTTTATGAACAGGTTCTTTACCCATTGTCTTATTATCGATCGGAGACGCTTCCGTATCCGTATTCGGATTTCCCATATCAAATATTCCTTTCTCTACCAAGATCATATCTTCCAAAGTCATACCTGGAACAATATCTCCTGTACGTGTTGTAAATTCAACAGGTAAACCATAGAACACGCCGTCCATATTTCTTGCATAGGCACGCACATAATAAGTCTGTCCTTTCTCCAATCCTCCAACAATAGAATAATAGCCCCCAACACCTTTGTCTATTTTCTGATAAGAGTCAGTCTCAATTGTAGGTTCATGAGTTGTTCCCCAACAAACGCCACGTTCTGTTGTTGCAGAACCAGCATCCATCAAAACCTCACCATACAAATAAGCACTCCGATATCCCGGAAACACATCACCAGTTTTAACAAAATTCATAGTTACAAACCAGACAGTCTCACCATACACAATTCTATCTTTCGTCTTAAAATAGGGACGTACCAAATAATAAGTATTTTGTATCAAGCCCTCTAAAAATGCATTAAACGCATATCCACCAGCTTCCGCAACAATTTTTTTTCCATCTATAGTCGGTTCATTCTCAAGGGGAGGAACAGGCTGATTGTCTGCTTCGGTATAACACACTCCATACTCTAATACTTCGGACCCACCATTATCCGCTATTTGCATCAATGCAGTAGCTGTGGTCGGAGTAATCTTAGTAATATCATCAATCACACACCAGCCATTACCAGGAATATTTTTTGTTGTAAACGTCAATTCATTACCATAATAAATATGACTGCCAGTATTCACATAAGCTCTAACATAATACTCTGTGGATGGCGTTAAGCCACTAAGTTGCAACATATAACCATTTTCATTGAGCATTTCAAAAGTCTCAATTTTATTATCGTCCACGGTAGGAGAAGGGCTTTCACTCCAACAAAATCCTTTCGGCATATTCTCTGTAATCATCCCCTTCGCAACATACCCACTTACAAAAGCTGTATTTTGCCCTATTTGAGCAAACCCTTGCGTAGTTACCTGTATTGATGATTCTACTATTTCATCTTCCTTACAAGAAGTAACAAACAAAGCCATCAGCGCAACCATTAAAAATAAAAAGATTCTATTTTTCATATCGTTTTATTCTTTAAAATTAATTACTCGATCACACGTGGTGACCATCCCCAATTCTGAATCAGGTTCTTATTCTTATTAATCTCCGACTGTGGAATAGGAATCACATTCATGTGATTTTCATAACTGCGCCTTTCAATTTCTCTTATATTATACTCCTTAGTCTTATCGTCTTCTTTCAAAATGATATCTTGTTCATGAACGACTCTCTGAGTTTCTGTTCCAATCATCCAACGACGTATATCCCAAAAACGATGTTCTTCAAAAGCAAATTCTACACGACGTTCATTCTGAATCAGCTTACGAACATTTTCTTGTGTCAATGCCCAGCCGCGATTTGTAAAGGTAGTACGCACATCAGGCATTCCTGCTCGGGCGCGTACTGTAGAAATAGCCCAACAAATAGCATCATCAGGCGCCAAAGCAGGATCATCATAATATTCATTCAACGCTTCCGCATACAACAGAAGAATATCGGCATAACGAATGATCGGGTAAGAATTTGGAACCGTAACATTATTTGTCGGATTCAAATCTTTATCCATAAACTTCTTCAAGAAGAATCCTGTACGAGAGTATCCACGGATATAATCCTTCCCCCAAGGTTTATCCGAATCCACATCACGTCTCCAAGTCTTAAACTCCACACCACAGAAAGTAGCCTCATCATACCATATTGTTGCATCTAAACGTGGGTCGCGCCCTGAAAATGGATGCAATGGACGAAAACCAGACCCATCTTGTTCCGGCAACATTCCGTTCTGCATCTCATAGGTTGCTACCAAATCTTGTGTAGGTAAGTTATAACAAACTGGACTACCCTTACCACGAACCAACATAAAGTTAAAAGGTAAATTATTATAATATACATCAATAGAAGGTCCCTTTAAGAAAGGAAATATAGACTCTTCCACTGTATTACGGGTAACGAAGTAAGTCTCATAAGCAGACTTAGTCCCATTGGTTTTCTTATATAAATCATAACGTCCCAAATCTATCACGGCTTTTAAAGCCTTCGCAGCATCATTCCATCGTTCCTTCTTATAATCAGAATAACGCCATAATTCCTTATTCTGACTCTCGGAATCATACTGAGGATAGTCCGAAGGACGATTATATAACGGACTTGCCGCTAATGCAAGTACTTTCCCTTTCAATGATAATGCTACCCCATCATTTGCACGCCCAAAGTTATTACCAGCCCAGTCTTTATTTACACTTCTAAAGATCGCAATAGCATCATCACATTCCCCTAATATATAATCTACGCATTGCGCAAAAGTCGCACGTTTTGCTCCTTTCAATTCGGGAGAGCCAAAATGCAATGTTTCCTCCAAAATTGGAATACCACCAAAATGTTTTAATAATTCAGCATAAAAGAAAGCACGCAAGAAGATTACTTGACCACGCAAATATTCTAAATCAGAACGAGTTGCAACTCCATCTCTCTCCTCAATATAGTCATAGTTTTCCAAGAATTTGTTACATGCACGAATAGCTGCGTAATTAGTAGACCACACACTTCCCAAAGGTACACTTTCAGCATTCCAATTTCCATTATTAAACCGCTGTGCATCAGAATCCAATGAACGAGCTTCACCATTATCCGTTGCACAATCTAAATATGCTCCTCCCCACGAGCCTGGAACTTCGGCACCTTTAGGTAATGAATAATAAATATCATTCACAAAATATCGGGCATATGTAGGATCTTTAAATACATCTTTCTCATACAAATCTCCCACATCCTCCTTATCCATTAAAGAAGAAGCATCCAAACATGAACTCAGAAATACGATAAAAAGAGCCAAGTTTACTATCGTATAAAGTTTTATTTTCATTTTGACAAGTTTTAAAATTTAAGATTCAATCCCACACTATAATTTCTCATCTGAGGATAGGAAGTATTTCCTCCGTCATTGGACTCCGGATCATATTCTTTAAATCCAGCAAATGTCAGCAGGTTTGTTCCACTCACATAAATACGTGCTGATGCTATCCTAGCTTTCTTTGTCCAGCTAGTAGGGAGTGTATAACCTATCTGCATATTTTTCAAACGCAAATAATTCCCATTTTTCAACCAAAATGTGGACAACCTATGGTTTTGCTTAGAAGTTGTAGGAGATAAACTAGGATATGTAGCATTCTCTTTATTATCTGGAGTCCATCTCCCTAGATGATGTTTCATCACACTACCTGTATTTGTAAACTCCCAATAACCATATCCATTTACATAAAGATCAGTGATAGCTGCTCCTTGAAAGAAAATTTGCCAATCAACGCCTTTCCAACTTCCTCCAAAAGTGAATCCATACATAATCTCCGGCAAACGAGTTTTTCCAATAGGAGCCACATCATAGCTATCAATTACTCCGTCATCATTTATATCCCTATATTTTAAATCTCCAAGTTTCAAGTTACTGGAAAAGCGGGATGGCAAAGCTGCTATTTCCTCCTGCGTATTATAAAATCCATCTGTAATCATACCAAAACGTTGTCCGACTTTTCTACCAATAGCAGAGGTCCACGAATAAGTTTGAGGTTCTTCTCCTTTTTTCAGAACCTTATTACGGGCAAACGACATATTTCCCTTAACATAATAAGAGACCTTTCCTATTCTATCATTAAAAGATGCATCAATCTCAAAACCTGAATTCCGCACTTCACCTAAATTCTGCGGTGGAAAACCCTTATTACCATCTGTAGCCCCCAACATACCATATATAGTAGATATAGAACGGTCATAGTCGAGAATGTTCACTCTTTTTTCCGTAAAAGCATCTACAGTCAAGGCCAGTTTGCTATTAAAAAATCTCATATCAATACCTACATTCAACTTCCTTGCACGTTCCCAAGTTACATCTAAATTCCCCTCTTTACCTTCATAAATACGATTTTCTGGATTATTATCAATACCAAATGAAGGACGATTAGAAGTTAACATCGGATAGGTTTGCAAGTAATAATATTTATCTGAACCAATTTTATCATTTCCTACTTCACCATATGCCCCACGAATTTTCATATAGTCGAAAATTTTACTATCTTTATTCCAAAAATTCTCTTCAGAAACAACCCACCCTAAAGAGAACGCAGGGAAAAAGCCATAACGCTTACCTTCGGCAAACTGAACCGAACCATTGTACCCAGCATTAAACTCTGCTAAATATTTATTCTTGTATCCATAAGTAATACGTCCCACATAATTGATGTATCCAATAGGGAGTGCTTCATTATTATACTGGCTCAATTGATTGAAAGCAAGCAAGCCGGTAACAGCATGAGCGCCAAATTTTCGTTCATAATTAACTGCAAATTCCGTTGTAATATTTCTACGATGGGGACCGGCAGACGTATCTATTCGGACCGGCGTTTCTTCACTTACAATTACATATTGCCCATCTTTCGTATATTCCCATAATTCCGGACGTTCTGTGATATCTCTTCTAGACGCCATGTTAGATACAAAACCAAACATAGCCCTCGCTGAAAGACCTTTTGTTATAAAATCCAACTTTTGATTCAACTTTATCACTGCCTCAAACACATTACGTTTTGAATGATTATAACCATATCTAGATAACGCAGCATATGGGTTTACCACATTCAATTTTCCACCATAAGTACCATTCGGATTCACATAGTTCAGATAGTTAGGCGGCAGACGTACCATAGACTCATACAACCCCTTTTCAGCATCATTATCATGCCTTTCTTCCAATCTTCCGGAAAGATCCACACCAAACACAGTCGTCTTCGTAACATTAAAGTCTAGATTCGTACGCATACCATAGCGCTTGAAGTATACATTCGAATTATAATCGTCATTATCAAATGTTTTGTAAATACCTTTTTCATCGACATAGTTTGCCGACACATAATAACGTACGAAAGGCGTACCACCACGCACAGTCAAATTATACTGTTGTTTTGTACTGACATTCTTTAATAGATCACCGATGTAATCATTATCCGGATGTGTATAAGGACTAGCTCCTGTACGATACATATCCAAGTCATAAGAATTATATTCAGGTACTTCTCCCACATTCATCAAAGCTTCATTCTTTAAACGAGCAAAGTCATAAGAACCTAGCTTATCAGGTAAGTTCATGGGAGTATTCATCGTAAATGAAGCTCTTAAATCTACCACAGGTTTACTTGTCTCACCACGTTTAGTCGTAATTAAAATTACACCATTCGCACCACGAACCCCAAAAACAGCTGTAGCAGAAGCATCCTTCAGTACAGAAAAAGTCTCAATATCCTCCGGGTCAATTTGTGAATAATCACGTTCAATTCCATCCACCAACACCAATGGGGAAGAAGTCCCAGAATTATAGCTAGCAATACCACGAATATATATTGAAGCATCATCGTCCCCCGGACGTCCACCAGGAGAACGGGAAATAACTCCCGCAATTCTACCCCCAATTGCTTGTGTTAGGTTCGTTGTTCCTGTATTCTGCAATTCTTTAGCGTCAGCTGTAGAAATTGCCCCCACAACAGAAGCCTTTTTCTGTGAACCATACCCCACCACAACAACTTCTTCCAAATCAACTCCAGACTCCAGCATCTTCACATTTAAGTTCCGTTGCTTGCCAACCGCTATCTCTTGATCTTCATATCCTATAAAAGAAAATACCAGTACACTTTTAGAACTAGAGACTGTAATTTTGAAATTGCCATTTATATCACTAATAGCACCATTGGTAGTGCCCGTTTCCACAATATTCACTCCCGGCATAACTTCATCGTTCATATCGACAATTTTACCGGTAACCGTCAATGATTGGGCGTATAGCGAGCTAAATAATCCTCCCGCTATTACTATTATTAAAGTTAATAGAAACTTATTCATGAATTTGTTTTTCATTTAATTCTACAATACTGAGTTACCAACCGGGATTTTGAACCAATTCCGTATTTTTATTCATCTCGCTCTGAGGAATCGGATAATAATAGCATCGTTCTGGGAAGATTCTATCTTCTATCTCAATCGGATTACTATAAACGAATTCTCCCGTACTTTCGTCTTTGGTTATCTGTACACCATGAACAGGACGATTTAACACCGTCTCTGCTTCTCTCCAACGACGCAAATCAAAATATCGTATTTCCTCAAAAGAAAGCTCTACTGTACGTTCCCGATGGATAATAGTACGCATTTCTCCCTTCGTTTTATCTGCTACAGAAGGTAACCCTGCCCTCGTACGTAATAAGTTAACACAAGTATACACCATATCGTCATTCACAATATCATCGTCTGATGTTGCATAATACTCATTAGCAGCCTCAGCATAACTCAACAAAATCTCAGCGAAACGCAGTATTGGCCAATCATGGAAAGTGCTCTTTTCAACACCAGATATTCTGACTTCAGGATCCAAATGTTTGCGTAATGTATAACCAGTTACACAACCTTTGGCCGTAGAGTTTAATGCTGTATAGTCCTTTCCTCCAACGTAAGTTTCAACTTCAGCATCCCACCATGGACATCCGTTATAAAGCACCGATGCCTTAAATCGCTCACAACGATTTTCCCACGGTTTTTGCGGATCATAGTTCTCATCCTCATTAGGCAATTTACCGCTCTTTAACTCGAACATATCTATGAATTCCTGAGTCAAACTAGTATTGCCCGTAGCTCCAGAAAAACCGGCAGGTCCATTACGTTTTTCTACATTATTGGTCATCCCTTGCATCCTCATAATCAACATTTCTCTATTACCTTCTCGAGTAAAAAAGAGTCGCTCATAGGAAGGATAAAGTTCATATGCCGGAGTTCCATTGGGGAGCTTCAGATTAATAACATCCAGCGAAGCTTTTGCCGCCCGTTCCCACCGCGTATTATCAGGAGAATCATAACGTTGCAACACAGTCGTATTGGCTATTGGCCTTTCATTAAATAACGGACTTGCAGCATAAAGCAGAACTCTGGCCTTCAATCCCAAAGCTGCTCCTTTGGTCAACCGTCCATAATCATTATCAGGATAACGTAAAGGAAGCCCGATAACAGCCTCATCACATAAACGTACAATATACTCTACGCATTCTTCAAAAGTATTACGAGGTATATTGATATCACCTCCCTCAAATAATTCATCCATTATGGTAATGCCGCCATAACGTTTCAACATTTCATAATGCAATATTGCTTTATGAAGCTTAGCCTCACCAATGTATTGCGCCATACGTGCTTTTGACAGGTTTTCGCAATAATGTAAGTATTCTAAAACTATATTCGTTTTACGAATTAGCTGATAAGTTTCCGCCCAACGAGCATCCTTGTTTCCTCCCGAACCAGAATGAAAAGTAGCTCGAGTAAAACTATTAACTTCTGTATTTGTACTTATCGGAGAAAGTACCCCTAAATCAGTTACACAGTCAAAGAAACTATTTTGATTAGCCGATCCTCCTCCAAAACGATTATATCCTCCTAAACCAGTATTTAGTCCAACATACAATTCATTCACGAACATTTCAACCTTCAAACTATCTCTAAAGGCTATTTCCGGTGGCATTCTCTCCAAAGGGACTTCATTCATCGCATCATAACAAGAAGTCAATAATGCCATACCGACAAACAATATCATTATCTGTTTTTTCATATTCATTACTATTAAAATTGAAGACTCAAACCAAAGCTTGACACTTTCTGCACCGGATAGTTACATACACCCGGCTGGCTCTCCGGATCTAGAATACGCATTTTGTGCCAAGTAAAAAGATTATATCCAGTATAAAAAATACGTGCTTTTGATATTCTAATCTTGCGAGTCCAATTTTGTGGGAGCGTGTAGCCTATTTCTAAAGTTTTTAATCGGAGGAAATTTCCATTATCTTGCCAAAAATCCGAATCCAAGCGGTTGTGTGTTCCTCCCAACAAAGATAAACGAGGATACTTAGCCGTATGCCAAGTAGAAGGATCATTAGGATTATAGCGATTATTCCAATGGTACTTTTGTACACTGCCACCTCCCCATTCATTTCCATTACCAGCTTCATTCTTGAAAGCCATAATATTAAGGTCACCATAAGTGTAATCCCGATCTGCTACACCAGTAAACAGTGCTTTTACATCAAATCCTTTATAAGCAGCACCTACAAAGAATCCATAACTCCATTCCGCTAAATTTGCATCTCCAATTTTACGCTGATCCTGCTCATTAATAACGCCGTCACCATTTAAGTCTCTGTACTTAATATCACCTGCATAAGCGGCTCCGAAATCTGTTTTTGGACTATTCAGACGATCTTGTTCATCAATGTATAATCCATCTGACACATAGCCATACAAATCATTGATAGAATTACCTGTACGTTTCTGATAATCATATGGATATGGTTGCTCATCATTATATAAGATAGTATTATCTATAAAACTGAAATTACCGCCTACCGTCCAACACAAATCTCCCCACTTATCGGTATAAGCAATGCGAGCTTCATAACCTTTATTTTCCGTCTTACCTATATTCTCCAATGGACCTCCAAAACCATATCCCGAAAGAGTAGATACGGTATAACGAGTTGTTAATATCTGAGACGTTTTTTCCTTAAAATAATTGAATCCCAAGCAAATGCGATCCTTCCATAAACGAATATCTGCACCAAGGTTTAATTTTAATGATTCTTCCCATGTTACATTGGAGTTGAAAACACTATTTTCTCCCCATCCTCCTACATTGGTTCCATTCACTCCAAAATGATAACGGCTCGAACCTTTATTAGACATTGTAGGCAGATAATAAAAATAAGGAAGTCCATCATCAGTCCCTGTCAAGCCATACGAACCATAGAACTTGACAAAGCTCAACAAATCATTTCCTATGGTCTTTTTAACAAAAGGTTCCTCAGATAAAACCCATCCCAATGAGATAGCCGGGAAAAAGCCATAGCGCTTTTCCGGTGGTAATTGCTCAGTACCTTGATAACCAAAAGAAAATTCCGCCAGATAACGAGCATCAAATGCATAGGAAGCACGGCCAAACAATCCTTGATGAAAGTTCGCCATTTGTTGTGTATCTGTAGTTTGCTGAGTACGATTAAAAGTCAAGACTCCAGATATATCATGCTTTCCTCCAAATATACGCGCATAATTCATTCCTGCTTCTACATCAAAAATACGAACTTTACTATCACCAAATGAATTCTTATTCACCTGTTTTCCAGGTTCTCCCCATGTGGTAAACAGATCTTCACTTGTAATCGGATCCTTACCTGTATATTCATATACCATATATGCTTTACTACGGTTAATCGTATTATCAAAACGGGCATCGAAAGCCAACGAAGCATACACACCCAATCCTTTTGTGATAAAATCCAATTTTTGATTTGCTTTCATTGAAGCCTCCATAGTACTGTGAATATATTTGGAATATCCACTATGATTCAAGATCCCATAAGGATTCTTACGATAATCATTAGTTCCTGCTACTTTATCCGGTCCATAATTCAAGGGGAAAATATTAGCAGGTAAGGAATATACAGTTTTAAACAATCCTTCCGCACTCATAGATCCCCCTGGATTATTCCTTAACTGTTGACGTCCAAACAAATCTACGGATAATAGCAGGTCTTTAGTTAAAGAAACATCCACATTAGAACGGATAGAATACACCTTAAAATTAGCATTCGTATTATATGTATTCAGTCCTGCTGTTTTATATAACCCATCATTATTTTGATATGAAAAATTAACAAAATACTTTGCCTTAGAACTTCCTCCTTGAATGCTCAAATTATAACGTTGCGCTATTGTTTGTTTTTTTAAAATCTCATCAATCCAATTTACATTTGGATGAGTATACGGAGATGTACCGCTTGCATATAAATCTAAATCTTCTTTTTTATACACCGGTTCACTCCCTGGATTATCATTAAGATAGGCTTCATTATATAATTGGGCATAATGATACGAATCTAAATATTCCGGCATTTGTGTAGGTTTCGAAAGACTTAACTGTGCATTAAATCGTATTATAGGTCTTCCTTCTTTCCCTCGACGAGTAGTAGCCATAAATGCTCCGTTTGCCCCTCTTAAGCCCAATATCGAAAGAGAACCTGCATCCTTGTACACAGAAATAGATTCTATCTCATGAGGATCAATTAAAGAGAACGAACGTAAACGACCATCTACAAATGCAACAGGTGAACCACTCCTCCATGAACGTTGCCCACGTACATATAAATTAGCATTATCAGCGCCCGGCAAACCAGTAGTCTGAATACTTTGAACTCCCATCATTAGTCCAGCGATTGCAGCATTCTGAAACATAACTGGGATGTCCTCCAACTGCTCACCTTTAACTGTTTCTACAGCTGTAACCAATCTCGATTCTCTTTGTGAACCATACATTAAATGTACAAGATTGTCCTCATACCTTTCTACTTTTCTAAGAAGAGTAAGCTGCATATTGCGGCTTTTTCCTACCTGTACCGTTGTTCTTTCATATTCATCCAATGTAAATATCAAACAAGATTCTTCATTAGGCACAGCTATTGTAAAGCAACCTTCTTTATCTGTTAAAACAAAAGACAAAGTTTCTTTTACATCAACTAGGACATTTGGTAGTACTTCACCTTTAGGATTCACGACTTTCCCTCTTATTACAATTTGCTTGTTTTTCTGAGCAAATACATCCAATGTATAAAAAACACAACTACAAAAAACGACAAAACAAATCAATTTATAGAAAACAGTCTGCTTCGATAATAAGTGAAACTTACTATAATTTTTCATCATATTAAAAAATAAATTATTGTTTTTTTATTCCAAAGAAAAGATAACTGTGTTGCGGAGCCAATTCATAATGAGAGGTTGACTTGATACGCAACGGCAACACATATTGCTTTGTTGGATCTAGTTTAGTTGTATGGAAGATAATTCGCAAATCTCCTCGATTTGTATTTTTTTTGATCATTGCCACTGTATCTGCAGGAGTAATATCATAACTCCCTTCAGGGAGCACCTCATAATTAGCAAAAGAAGATTCTTTCACCTGAAGTTTTTTCAAAGAATCAACTGATAACCCAATAGATACGTTTACATTCTGAGGGACAGGAAGACTCCCTCCACAATATACTCCTACAACATAGGTAGTATCTTTAGCATAATCAAAATTTGCAATAAAAAAATCACATTTTGAAGCCCATGTAGATAATGGGAAATAAATATTTGCATATCGCATTTCTTCATCATCCCCACAACTAAGCAAAAAGAATGCACACAACATTAGTAACAACAATTTGTTTTTCATATACAAGTTTTACTATTTATGGTTAATAATATAATTATTTGCAAAAGCAAAAGTATACGATTTGTTTTTCTAAGGATAAAAGAAACATCCCAATAAATGGAAGAAATATCCCAAATGAGCTCTAATTCAAAAGAAAGCTGTATCTAATCATCACTCCAGACTATACAAGAACCAAATAGCTCCAACAAGCAGTTAACAAATTCTTTAAAATCGGGCATAAACACATTAACACCCGGATATCAAATTGATTGATATCCAGGTGTTATAGAAAATAATAATATAAATGAAAAGGAATATTATAATATTAAAACGTTATTTGGCCTTTGTCGGTTGTGGCCCCAAATAAGAACGTTTCATACCTCCAAAATCCAATACAATCTTTTGTAGAACCGTACCAGCATCCCCACACAAAACCTTTACAGTATGTTTCCCTGGTTTGCTAATATGTAATGTCGTTTTATTGATACGACAATTTTTCAAAGCACTTTCATACCATATCTGTGCATACTCAAAAGAAGATGTCGACGGGTTCATCACTGGACCATCGTCAACGCACACCCCATAACGAGTTTCAATGTTAGTCGCCTCATGACCAGCATAACCTTTATCTGCACTCAAGGTGAAAGTGGGCAACACATAAGTATATACATCTACCGACCCTTGACCGAAAGTATAAAAATCATATTCTACACGCGGCACAATACTGCTACCTGTTTTTTGTGCAGGAGCAATCGGGTTACCCAATTGTACAGATGCATTCTCAAATCCTAAATTAGGGATAGTCATAATCTTAATAGCTTCATTTTCGACCTTTCTATGATAATCAGCAGCATTAATAGAAACATATCCGTTATGCTCGACAAACAGAGTATCTATTTCAGTTAATAGAGGAGACACAGGGTTAAATACTGAAACGTATATATTCTCTTTTCCAGCATTGCCTGCGGACACTTCAATAACACCAGAAATTCGCTCTCCAACAGGAACCTTCTTCCAATCTATAGAAACCCAGACTCTGTGTTCTGTATCTGTACTTCCTTGATTCTTATCAACTTGTATCCAGTCTTCCGAAGTTTTTATGTTCCAATCTAACACCCCTTTACCTTTATTGAATACATCGAAGTAATACGATTGACGTAAATAGGTACTAAATACAGGCAACAGGTGAAAACTAGCTTTTCCCTTCAACACATCCTCTTCCTCTACCCATATTCCCAACGAAGGAACATCGAACAATTCCACTGTTCTCAATTGTGGTAGTTCAAAATAAGAAGCTGCAAATCCTTGACGGGTAGTCATAACGTGTTCCCATTTACCATTCAATAAAGAATTATACCCTTGAGTAATAGTTTGTAAACTATCATAATATACTTTCGCCTGTTCTTTCAATTTGTTCGCCGCCGCTCTCTGTTGCAAAACATACCACCTATTCTTTTGCCCCGTCAGTACCATCTTATTTATCAATTCGCAACCTTTCACGGGATAATAAAGTAACTGATAAAATCCCGGCTTATATTCTTCTGGCAATTCATTCAATATCTCCCCAACCTTTGCACCGATACGTTCATAAGCAGCCAATCTTAAATCTGCCTCCCGATAATTGGCAAATGAAAAATCAGTGTCGGTATTACGTTCTTTTCCATGTCTGTTAGTAGCCCACTGGTATCCCCATCCCATAAACTCCGGCTTACGAGAGAAAGCCTGATGATAAAAAGTATTCGTTATATCCACAAAATCATTATAGTACTTATCACCAAATATATTAGCTAGCCAGCGAGCTTGATAAAGAGATATATTATTATAATCAAACGAATCTATATCATACGCCATTGCCAAAAATAAATTCATAGAAGCCTCACATGACTTGATATCACCAACATTTAATAACCAGATACGGTCAGCTGTTGTATCATAAGCTTTGCGCAACTCTTCATACATCAATGAAGGAGAAGTCGTACTCATCCACAGATAATCGTGCGGTTTTCCCAAATAAGAAACATGATAATAAACCCCTGCACGACCTGAACGTTTTTGCTCGCGAGGACTACTCAACCGCTTCATATATCCATAATTATCATCAGGCCAAATGATAGTAACATCTTCAGGTAAATCAAGACCCGCACTATATACATCTAGAACTTCTTTATAAGGAGTAAAAGCTTGTGGTATTTCATTAGCTGGCTTCTTGATAACATCCACTAGAAGTTGCCGCTGGGCATTTAAAGCTTCTCCCAACATTTTAACACGTTCCTTCATATCGTTGCTACCACTCATTGCTTTGTCGTGAAGGCCACGTAAAGCAAGAGTATAGACATTCTCATAAGCCGAATTTTCCACAACACGCTGCTTTAACACTTTATTAAGCATATCCTTATTATTGATATAGTCCCATTCGCCCATAGTCTTTTTATCCCACTCACTAGCATTATTAAACAAGAGAGGTTCACAATGTACAGATCCCATTACAATCGCAAAACTATCAGCAACCAGTTTATTTTCTGGTATCTTATTAAATGCAGTAGAAGCCTCATGCATGGCCGGACATAAATAGTTTGCTTTCAGACGCAAAAGAAGTTCGCATACTTTCGCATATGTTTTAGGACCTATATTTCCACGTTCCTTTTCGAATGTCTTTTTTGCCCAACGTAGTAAGCCCCAGTCTTCATCATTGATAAAAATACCACGATACTTTACCGTAGGCTCTTTAGAAACAAACTTATCAACTTTAATATTTAACTCATTATACTTTGCGACAGGGGCATCCGCCCACCAGTACCAAGGAGAAACACCAATTAGTTCGGAGATAGAAAACAATCCATAAGCAGTGCCACGACGATCACTACCAACAACAATTAGTGCCTTATTAACACCTGGAAAAGGATTATGGACTATCTCTACCAAATAACTTTCCCAACGTTCTTTCAATAAACTAACATTCAGTTTCTTTTTAGTAACTAATTTATCTATCAGCTCATTATGCCCAAGTGTACCTACTATAATGCTATTTCGAACTAATTTGCTTTCGGTAGTTCCTACTTGAATACCCTGACCTGTTACTAATTGTACATCATCAGAAAAAAGCTTAGCTGCTTTCTTTACAACCTCAAAGTCCCGCCCATCAACATAAAGGCTCGCATTCCCTTTCCGGTTCACCAGTCCAAACTCGTTAGACTTATTATTACTTTTGGTTAAAGATACTTGTGTCCAAGCAACTGGCGAACATAGTATCATAACCAACAGACATAAAATTAATCTTACCATATTTCTATTTTAATTTACTTTAGTTGATTCTGGTCCCATATACGACTTTTTCAAACCACCGAAGTCAACTACAACCTTCTGTAACATCATACCAGGATGTGCACAATAAATTTTTACGGAATGTTTACCTGGTTTGTCTATAAAATGAGTCGTTTTATTGATTCTACAATTTCTCAGTACACTCTGAATCCATGGAGTACTATAATAAGAAGCACCAGCTTCCGGTAAATACACCGGACTATTATCCACCATCACCCCATAACGTGAACCATGTTCATTATCCAATGGGAAAATAGGCATCATATATGTATATACATCAACTGGACCAGTTTGAAAAGAATAAAAATCATATTCTAATACCGGATAATTATTACCACGTACAGGAGCCACATAATTAGATGTTAAAACTAAACCATCCAAATAAGGAGTTTTAACAAAAGGATCTCCCAAACGAACGACCTTATTATCAAATCCAAGCCCTTCTACTATATCAAATTTAATCTCCCCTATTTCCTTCTTTCGATGAAAACCAGCTGCATCAATAGAAACATATCCATTATTTTCTACATACAAGCCTTTCAGTTCTTCCACAGAAGGTGTAGCCGGATTAAATACAGACACAAATATAGTCTTCTTTTCATCTTCATCCGTATAGATATCTATCGAACCATTTCCATCTTCTCCGACCGGTGCTTTCTCCCAATCGATAGAAACATTAATTCTGTCCTCATAACGAGTTTTTCCTTTCTTCTTATCTATTAAAATCCAGGGTACAGAGGTACTCGCTTTCCATTTCAAAATTCCTGTTCCCTTGTTAAACACATCAATATAATGAGAAGTTGGTAGATATTTATTAAAACAAGGAATTGTATGAATATTTACTACCCCTTTCTGATTATCCTCACTTTCACAAGAAACACCTAACACAGGTATAGATGCCAACCTGACTGAATCAACTCTAGCACGTTCAAAAGAACGCGCTCCACCATGAATCAAAGACATCATACCCTTCCATTTACCATCTAATAGTGAATTATACTGTTCCGTTATCAGTTCCAAGCTATCACCATATACCTTAACCTTATCTTTCATAAGATTAGCAGTTGATCGTTGCTGAGCAACATAAGAACGATTCTTCTGTCCGCCTAATGTCATTTGGTTTACCAATGTCGCTCCTTTTACATTATAATATACCAATTGGAAAAATGCCGGAATAAACTCTTCTTCCAAATCTTTCATTATATTTTCCGCTTTCATGGCAATACGTTCATAATCCGCCAATCGCCTATCAACCTCATTGTAATTTTGGATCGAGAATTCTGTATCAGTTCTACGCTCCATGTATTCAGGTTTACGAGCAAAAGCCAGTTTAAAATATGTCTGTTGAATATCTGTAAAATCAGCCCTATACTTCTCACCAAATATCCGGCAGAGGAAATCTACACAATGAACATTAATATTATCATAATTAAAACGCTCAATATCATAAGCCATATCCATAAATAAAGTAATGTGATATTCCGCAGGCTTGATATCACCAACATTCACAACCCAAAGTCTATCTGCAGTCGAGCGATATGCCTTTTCCAACTCTTCATACATCAGTGCCGGAGGTGTAGAAGCTATCCATAAATAATGTTTGGGAGGTCCCCAATAAGAAACATGATAATAGACTCCCGAACGACCAGAACGCTGCCGTTCTTTCGAGTTACTAAGACGCTTCATATATCCAAAATCATCTTCTGACCATACTATGGTAACATCCTCAGGCAAATTCATGCCATGATCGTAAGTTTCCAATACTTCTTTATAGGGAGTAAATGCTTGTGGTATCTGATTGGCTGGTTTATGTAGCTCACTTGACAGAATCTCCCGCTGATCATCAAAAGCCCTTTCTAAGACTCGTGCCTGCTCCTCTAAGGTCAAGTTACCAGCCATTACCGCATCATGAATTCCGCGCATAGCCAATGTGTATACATTCTCATACTTGCCGTTTTCATGTACCCGTTTACGCAAAACGTCATTAATACCGTCACGATTAGTCACATAGTTCCATTCTCCCATTGTCTTACGATCCCATTCTGAAGCATTATTGAATAACAACGGTTCACAATGTACGGACCCCATTACAATAGCAAAGCTATCTGCTACTAATTTATTATCAGGATAATGATTAAATGCTTTCGTACAAGAATGCATTGCCGGGCATAAATAGTTGGCCTTCAAACGAAGCAACAATTCACAAATCTTTGCATAGGTTTTAGGACCTATATCTCCAACCTTAGGCTCAAAAGTCTTTGAAGCCCATGGCTTCAAACCCCAGTCTTCATCATTAATAAAAATTCCGCGATATTTAACAGAAGGAGCCTTAGAAGAAAAAGCATTAACATTCAAACATAAAGACTTTCTTTTAACCACTGGGGCATCTGCCCACCAATACCAAGGAGATACACCTATGACTTCTGAAATAGAAAACATCCCATAAGCTGTACCCCGCCTGTCAGAGCCTGCTACAATTAACGCTTTTTTAATTCCCGGGAAAGGATTGTCTACCAAATCAATTGCATATTGCTCCCATCCACCAAGTACCTTGCTAACGTCTATTCTTTTAGTGGCAACCAACTGATCAATAGCCTTATTCTTTCCCAATGTTCCAACTAAAACAATATATCCTTGCCTTGAAGGTAAATTAGATACTAGTTGCAACTTTTTATCAGTAACCCGGCTTATGTCTTCTACTAATAACTTTGCAGTTCGTTTCACAACCTCTTCATCTGCATCATCATAACAGAGTACCGCTTTTGATGCAGATGTAACAATTGGGAACTGGTTTTTGTCTTTCAGACTATTCGATAAAGATACTTGCGAATAGCTCGTAGTAACAAAACAGAATAGCAATAAAAATAAAGTTGCTTTCTTCATTATTTCAAATCTATCTGAGTTTATATATAATTTTTCATATGGCAATTATTAATCTGCCATGTTACAAATGTAGGCAATTTGAGTATTACAGAATAAAATAAATATCCCAATAAATAAAATAAATGTCTCATACCTACAAAATCCGCCAACATGAACTATTTGCCATGTAGCAAATGATTATCCCCTTTCCCTAATGCTTCTGCCAAAGCATCCAGCATTCCATATCCAAAACGATTATCAGGAAGCAGATAATGGCCTTCCGTCCATTCATTGAAACAAGCGATTGTAAGAATGGGAGGTACATCTTTATGCTTATTCAAATAGGCAAAAGCCGCCTGTACCAATGCTTTGAAAGATGCAGGATTTTCACCTTCTAAAATTACACAGCCGGGCCAAGTATCCCGGTTAGGCTTGTCAGGTCTCACCAATGGAGGTATATATCGCGGAGTAGAATCCCACCCTGGAGAAAGAGAGGGCAGATAAGGGATATCAAAATCATGATGATGTTTCGGCCACAATTTAAAAGCAACATCAGCAGCCGCTATGCCATAATCAGGAAGCTCTACATTCTTGGGCTGATAATTATCAGCAACCCAAGTAAAAGGATTATAGGAACCAGCTGTATTATAACCAACTTCCTTAGAATTAGGAGAATAAAAGCCTGATGAATGAAAATGCAATCCTTTATGTCCCATTTTTTTCGCAAACCCTACCAACTCTGCAAACAGCTGTTTAGTTTGTGACATTCCGATCATCTTCTCCAAGCGATTAGGATCCCAAATACAAATCACTGGTTTATCGTCTATTCTCCAATAGTTTTCTAAATGACAATATCTAGAAATTATATATGATAAGCTCTGCCAACACTCTTTCAGTGAACTATCCGCAGGTCTAAAACTAGGAGGATAAACATTATGTCCATTCGTCATTGCAGTAGGATACAGTACATACCAAGGATGATTAGTCCACATACACGCAAACTTTACATCATTCTTGTTTGAAGCCCTCAGAAAGCCATTCTCCAAAGCCTCATGCAAACAGGGTTCGCTATTATACCAATACCAGTCCCAAATAAGAACATCAATTCCACTCTGTTTACACAACTCATTGTATTTCTCCCATGTTTCCGGCTTGCTCTCATCCAATTCTCCCAACAGAGGCCCTCTAGGTTGTGCATGCCCCGAAAACCAGGGACGAGCACTTCTTACAAGATTATATTCAGTCCAATTTGGACCATAAATTTTATTATGCAGAGCAGAAACATGATAATTGGGAAATGTATAGCAAGCCACCGTTAAATTACGAGGTTTACTTAACAAAGATATATCATCAACTAGCATATTCAAATCTTCCGGTAAACGATTTGCCTTTACTTTCCGTTCGAGCGCCTCCGACAGTTTTTCACCTGGAATATCTCCTGCAGCCAACATTTCCGTACCTACTACTGAGGCAGTCATTGCAGCCATTCCTTTAACCCCTACTGATTTTAAGAATGTTCTTCTATCCATCGTTCAAGTACATTTAATTCTAAAATTCACTCAATTATAATAATCGGTATTTCCAAAAGGAATGCAAGCTTCTTCAGCTCCCCTATTTTATGCCCTACACCAATCGCGCAATGATGAGACGGTCCAGCCTTGCACCATTCATTCATAAAGCGGCGAGCTCCACAACGAAAACGATAACGGCTATTCGTGTTACCAATATGTAAAGTTTCTCCCTTTACAGCTTCTCCTTCAGCTGCCAAAAGAAAAACCCCATTCTTATCTTCACAAACAGATAATAAAGTAACATCCCCTGGCCTTACACTCATTTGGATAGATAATCCCTTACCTGGCTTTCCATGATATAGTGGAAGCGGAACAAGTTTCACCTTTTCTTCAGCAATGGAAAAATGCGCAGGCCCATCATGCCCCAACATTATTATATCATCATCAAAATCCATGGCATAAAATTCCGAAAAAGATCCTCCAGCATTCAACAATGACATTATTTTCATCGCCTGTGCATTTTTTATTTCGCACTCTCCGGCAACAGGTATTCCGTATCCTGTCAGCAATGTATTTCCAGCAATAACTGAAGTCACGATATTCTCATAATCATTACCCTTAAATCCTTCATAATAATAAGCCATAGCACTTAGCTGATGAGCTTCTACCAATTTATCTAAAGCTATAGAAGTACGTGCAGCCCTTTCCAACTCTTCTGGTTCACACGTTATATCTACATTAAATCTATCATAAAATTCCTCTAATTTATATCTCAATTCGCTTTCTGTCACACTATCCCTATATGCTTTCAGCTCACACATTTCCAATAGTTCCACATGTGTTCCAAACACAGCACTTTGCCGTGTTACATCTGTATAAACATCCAGCATTCCACAATAATAATGCCCCAAGACTCCTAAACGATTATTACGCATCCCATAAACAACGCAAGCAGCATTCACCCAAGATGCAATATCTTTCCATACAAATTCATCCGACAAATATCCTGTAACAATATCATATCGAATATCTGCCCGATTAAACACACTCGCAAACTCTGGCACAGAACAAGCCTGACAATGAGCTAACCATTCTCCGGTCATTTTACCACGATCATCCATTGAATTAACCTTCCGATAATTAATAGACGGAGTTGGCTGTACATTCAACATTATAACAGGTTTTCCAACTTCCCTGGCAACAGGCAAAACCGTAGATGAAAGAGCATAGGTAGAGATAAATAAAAATATAAGTTCAACATTTGCCTGCCTAAGCAATAATGCACTTTCCATTGCCTTTGAAGGCGAATCAACCATTCCTACATTCACCACTTCTATATCCATTCGCTCAATCCCTTCACATATCTCCTGCTGATATGCTAATAAACGGGGAAGAAGCCCCTCAAACTGCCCCCAATAGGTATCCAACCCGACCCCTAGAAGCCCAACTTTCATTTTCTTTTGTATCATAATTTCACTTTTTAGTTATGATACAAACTTAGGCACTATCCCATAGAAGAACTTTCAATTATTGACAAAACAGTATAACTATTTGCTACTATACTCTTCCCGATATTCAACAGGAGATTTCCCCATTTGTTTCTTAAAACGAGCAGAAAAATAAGCCGGAGAATCAAAACTTAATTGATAAGCTATTTCTTTCACAGGAATAGTAGTAGCAGTCAACAACTCAACAGCTTTTTGTATCTTAAGACTCAGAAAATATTGTACTGGAGCACAGAGCATTCGCTCCTTAAACAGTTTACGAAAAAGAGAATACCCCATACCTGATTTTACAGCTATTTCCTGCATAGAGACCGACTGTTCTACCAATTCTCGCATAAGTACACAGGCATAATCTATCTTAGAAGAAAAATCATCATTCCCTACATACCGATTTTTATCTATACTGCACATTAATGCTACCAAATAAACAACCAACCCACTAAGTACCTGCTGATACAAACTTTGTTCTTCATTAGCCACATAAATAGCCTTTCTGAACAAAGACACAATCTCATCATTAATCCCCACTTTAAAGACCGGAGTTTCCTTCGAGCAATATCCTTTTCTTATCCACCCCTCAACTTCTGAACCTCCAAATCCGATCCAATAATGACTCCACCCTGTCTCATAATTGGGATAATATGTATGCCACTCTCCCGGAAACAAAACAAATATCATCCCTCGCTTAATAGTAAACACACCACCATTTTCTGTTTCAAGCACACCTTCTCCGTTGGTAACATATACTAACTGATATTCTCTTAAAACACGTCCCTTATCCGCATCAAAATAATAACCGATAGAATGATTTAATGTCGGATAAGAGGATCCAGGAGAAATTTCCTCAAAACCGACGGAAAAAATATTTCTATCTGACCCCGTACTATTATTTACAAAATATTTAATAAAGGTTCGTTCCATAATATCAGGTATTTGTTCTATAAAACTTCAGGAGCAAGTCTGATGATTTTTGAGAATATCCCCAAAACAACTCAAACAACTTCTTTCCACTTCTATTTGACTGCCCAAATGTAAGTAAAACCAAAACAAAAAGATAGAAAATATGTCTCAATGAATAAGAAAATCGTCCTTTTCCCTCATTCTAATATATATAAAAACAGCTATCATACTTTCTCAAATATCTAGAATGAGTGTACATCCTTTATTTATAGCAAATATTTATATCGTTTTGGCAAAAATCACAATACATATCATTTTATACATCCTACTTTTGTTGTTCAATACATAGCGAAAAACATAATATGAAAACATTTTCAAGTTATATACTCTTAGGGCTGTTAATGATATATTCTTGTAGTACTAAACAAGAACTAAAGAATGATTTAACTGTATGGGTTAACCCTTTTATAGGTTCAGAATCCCAGGATTCACTATCTCTGCCTTCTAATACTTTTCCTGGAGCAACAATCCCATTCGGTATGATTCAGTTGAGCCCAGATACACAGAAAGATATTTTTAACACATGTTCCGGATATCAATGGAAAGATTCTATTATCTATGGATTCAGTCATACACATTTAAGTGGTACTGGTATTTCCGATTTATATGACATATTAATTCTGCCTTTCACTGGTACAAAAGATTCCATTATTACAAAGCTTACAGCAAGTAACATGAACCATTTACACTCTACATTCTCTCATGAGCAAGAAAGTGCATCTCCTGGTTATTATCAAGTACTATTAAATAAACAAATAAATGTCGAGCTAACTGCCACAAGAAATGTAGGCTTCCATCGATATACTTATCAACCCAACGCTATTCCACGAGTCCTTGTAGACTTAGATCATTCCCTCTCTAAAAGGAGAAAATGGCTACCATTCAAAATGATTGATGCCCAGCTTAAAGTTGTAGGTCCTCATACACTTGAAGGATATCGCATAGTGACAGGATGGGCCCGTTTACGGAAGATCTATTTTACAATCAAGTTTTCTCGCCCAATAGCAGACTATTGGATGTTCCGCGATAAACGTTACTACCCTTCAACCGATCTGATTTGTGGAGTAGATAATAAATCTCCCCTAGCTGTTCTATCATTTGAAGAGAGCAAAGAACCATTAGAAATTCAAGTAGGCATATCTGCAGTCAGCACTCAAAACGCCCGTGAAAACATGAAATCTCAGGCTGAAAACAAAACTTTCAATGAAATTCAAAATAAAGCCGACGCAGACTGGGAACGAGAACTTTCCAAAATAACAATAGAAGGAAGTAACAAATATAAAAGAATGTTCTATTCTGCCATCTATCGAAATTATTTGCATCCTAATGATATGGCGGATACCAACGGGGATATACTCCTCCCCAATTATACCGAAGACAATCTCGGTAAAGGCAACTCATATTATTCAAACCTCTCCTTATGGGATACATACAGAGCTACTCATCCTTTACTATTACTTACCCAACAAGAACGAATGCCAGCTATCATCAATTCTTTAATCAGACAAGGAGAAGTATACGGCTATCTGCCAATTTGGGGGCTATGGGGAGTAGATAACTATTGTATGATAGGAAATCATGCCGTTTCCGTCATTGTCGAAGCATATATAAAAGGATTACATGGCATTGACTGGAACAGAGCCTATGAAATTATCAAAAAAACACTTACCCGTGATCATGCCAATAGTTCTTTCTTCTCTCAAGTCGAACAATATGGATTCTATCCACATGACCTGGGTTATGAAGTAGCCTCTATACATCTGGAAAATTCATATAACGATTGGTGTGCTTCAATTATGGCTAAAAAAATGGGAAAGGAAAAAGATGCAGACTTTTTCCTAAAACGAAGTATGACTTACCGGAATATCTACGACAAACAAACTGGTTTCTTCCGTCCTCGCATGAGTAATGGTTCCTGGGCTGAACCATTCGATCCATTCCGCTATGATGGTGACGGATACAAACGATATTATTGTGAAGCAAATGCATGGCAATATTTATTTTCTGTACAACATGACATAAAAGGTTTAATGCAACTAATGAACGGTAAAGAGGGAATGGAAAAACGTTTAGATAAATTATTTACTACAATCTCCCCGACAAATGAAATCAATGAAAATGCATCAGGATTCATCGGGCAATATGCACATGGCAATGAGCCATCTCATCATAATGCCTATCTTTATAATTATGTAGATAAACCATGGAAAACGCAACGATTGATACGGCAAATCATTAATGAGCAATACAACGATTCATATAACGGAATCAGCGGAAATGACGATATGGGACAAACTAGCGCATGGCTAGCTTTTTCTATGATGGGCTTTTATCCAGTAAATCCAGCATCAGGAGAATATGCATTAGGTTCTCCTGTATTAGATAAAGTAATTATCCATCTTAACAATGGCAAACAATTTGAAATTCTAATACACAACCAATCAGAAACGAACATCTATGTAGAATCTGTCTCGTACAATGGTAAAAAACTACCAAGACCATTTATCACTCACAAAATGATTATGAATGGAGGACTATTGGAATTTTATATGTCAGAAAATCATCCACATTAAAATATATGTATTATGAAAATATTCGATAAACATATCATAAATATACTTTGCTTACTTCTACTTTTTACAGCATGTCACGATCACACATTAAAAGTAGCCCTATTGACCGATGGTGGTACAGAACAACAAACATCGGAATTGACTGCTTTAGGTCATTTATTGGATTCAGAAAAAGATATTACTTATGAATATCTTCCAATAGACACTCTTACCGATTTATCTCACTATGATGTTGTATGGTATCATCGGATAGACAGTATGCCTATTTCAGAGCAAGAAAAACAAACGGGACCCATTTTGACAAAATACACCACTAATGGAGGTAAATTGATATTATCAATGGAAGCCGTCCGTTTACTAAATACATGGCAAATCGAACCAGAACCTATAAAAAATAAGATCTTTGATGCCACAGATAAAGGTTTTGGACGCAAAGTAGGTTTTCATGCTTATCGTGAACACCCACTATTCGACCAACTATTCGGCGGTGCATACACTTGGCATGGGACAATCGATAATCAATGTCGTGTACTTGGTTTTTTCGGAGAAAATAAGCCAATGGCCTCAACAGCGAAAGTAATAGGAACACTATGGGAGTACATCTATTATCATCCAGAAGATAAAATTCTATGGGAAACGCAATTAGGCAAAGGTTCTATTTTAGCTATTGGCGGCTTTCTGTATTATAATAAAGAAAATTTTCATACAGAAATATTAAATCAATTCACCCATAACTGCATTCGTTATCTAAGTGGCCAACCGATGAGAAGCAAAACTTTTTATTGGGAAAAAAAGCCATTAGATATCAAAGAAGAAAAAACAACAACTCCCCAAATTGCAATATCTCAACCAATTCAATGGCATATTCCGAAAACTCAAGAGAAAATATGCTGGAAAGCAACTAATACCACAATAGATTTACCTTCCCAAAAAGCAGTATTGATTGCTAAAGAGAAAAGCGGAATTGAAGAAATATGGGTTCATCCGTTTCTATCTCTCCGTGACTATCGGATTTGGCTGGATATAAGCGGACGTGACACCTTAGTCTCCCTTGATTCCTATAATGCAACCGTTGAATTACGCCCCAATGCTATCATACGTACATATCAAGACCACGATTTTTATTTAAAGGAAGTTCTGACCTCACAAATAGACAATGCCGTGACAATAGCTCACTATGAGTGGAAAGGTAACAACATCCATCGGATCATAACTGATTATAAAAGTAACTTACGTTTTATGTGGCCATATGACGAATATGCGTTAGGAACCATATTCTATCATTGGTCCTCAGAAGCCAATGCTTTTATTATCCACGACAGTAATAAAGAATTTGTTTCATTAATAGGGGCAAATCTACCGGGAACTCCTTTATTAAGCGGACGTTTTGATGACTTTATCTATCCAAATAAAAAGCCACAAGGAATTGTGACAGACAAGCATCAAGTTGGATGCTCAGTAAGTTATAATGTAGAACAAAGTCAAACAATGGATATTTTCATGATAGCCAGTAATGAAGGACTATCCAAGGTTTTCAATAGTTACGCACAAGTGATCGAAAATCCACAATCGGTTTTTAACACAAGTATCAATCATTATAAAGAATATTTAGATAATAACCTGTCGATCACAACGCCAGACTCTTTATTTAATGAAGGTTTTCGTTGGGCAACAATCAGTTCAGCACAATTTATCGTCGATACTCCCGGTATAGGAACTTCCTTAATGGCAGGCTACTCATCTTCTCGCCGCGGTTGGAGAGGAGCACACAAGATAAGTGGACGCCCCGGATATGCCTGGTACTTTGGTCGTGATGCAATTTGGTCAGCATTTGCATTAACTGACATAGGTGATTTTACCACTGTCCGCAAAGTCTTGGAAACATTGATACGTTATCAACAAATAGATGGAAAAATATATCATGAACTAACAACCAGTGGTTCTGTTCATTTCGACGCGTCAGATGCAACTCCCCTATTTATAAATCTGATCGCTCGCTATCTACGAGCAAGCGGAGACTTTGAGTTCGTAAAAAAGCATATGCCTGCTATTACAAAAGCAATCAATTATTGCTATTCTACCGATACGGATGGAGACCATTTAATAGAAATCAGCAATGTTGGACATGGATGGTTAGAAGGCGGAGACCTATATGGTTCACACACCGAATTCTATCTCGCTGGACTATGGAATGCCGCTCTGAACGATGCAGTTTATATAGCTTCTTTAGTTGGAGATACTGTCAACAAAGCCAAATATAAGTCTGATGCTAATATAGTAAATGAGATAATAAACAAAAACTTCTGGAACGAAAAAGGTTACTATAATTATGGCAAACACAAAGATGGCAGTTATACAGATGAATGTATTGTGCTAGTTACCGTTCCTGTTTATATGGGCGTAACCGATAAAAAACGCTCGGAACACATGATGGAAAAATTCGCTTCCAGCCACTTCTCCACTGACTGGGGGGTCCGTATGATTAATGACAGCCACCCTATTTTTAACCCTACAGCTTATCATTTTGGTAGCGTATGGCCTTTATTCACAGGGTGGACTGCATTAGCTGAATATGAAGTCGGACGTTATATTCAAGGCTTCTCACATATAATGGCCAATCTACAAAATTACCGTGAAATATCCCATGGCAGAATTCCCGAGGTTATTAACGGCGTTGTGTATAAGCCCTCCGGTGTAACCCTTCACCAATGTTGGTCAGAAACAATGGTATTACAGCCCATCGTAGAGGGAATGTTAGGATTTGCTCCTGATGCCCCACGTAAACGATTAAAGCTAGCTCCACGTCTCCCTTTTCATTGGAATACCCTGCAAGTAGAAAAACTCCGGATAGCAGACACTTCAATTTCCTTCAACATGAAAAAGGAACCAGGTAAAATCCTGTATGTTTTCTCATCTACTCAACCAATCCAAGCTACCTTTAGCCCATCATTTGCACCAGGAAGCCGAGTTGAACGAGTATCTGTAAATGGGAAAGAAGTTGTTTTCGATTTACTGGATAATGGAGAATATATGAATATTAGCACAGAAATCTTTTTAGATAAAACAACTCAAGTGGAAGTTTTACTTCATGAAGGAATGTCTGCTCTGCCTGCCTACCAACTTCCACAATATGGTGAAATATCAAAAGGTATCAGAATATTAAGTCAAAAACTAACCAATAAAGCTCTAGAAATTATCGTAGAAGGAATTCCCGGAACGACCTCTTCTATTGAGCTTTATTTACCAATAGGATACAAATACATTGAAGGAGTAGATGAGGAAATTAAGACCACGACAGAAGGAGTGCATACTTTCAGGATAACCTTTGCTAAGACAAAAGATAAATATACTACCAAAGTAATAAAAATATATCCACCATCATCTGCCACAAACCTATAATTCTTATTTACTAAATAATAAAAGGAACATCATGAAAAAAATAAAGCAATTAGTTTTCTTACCAATATTTGCATTAGGAATATTCTCATGCAATACATCACAAACAGAAATTCCTTTTCAAAAGAATGAACCAGTAGATTTTTCAAAAGTAAAAATAAAAGACAGTTTTTGGCTTCCGAGAATCAATAAACATGCAGAAACGACATTACCTGCATGTATTCGCCAATGCGAAATAGAAACACAACGAATTAAAAACTTTGCTATTGCAGGAGGACTAGAAACAGGAGAATTTAAAGGGCTGGTATACGATGATTCGGACCTCTATAAAATGATAGAAGGATGTGCCTATTCTCTAATGAATCACCCAAACAATGGACTAGAAGAGAAGTTAGATGAGATTATCGCCAAAATAGCTTCTGCGCAGCAGAAAGACGGTTATCTAATGACTTATTTTATTCTAAATGATCTAAACCAACGCTGGACAAATATGGATAAACATGAAATGTACTGTTGTGGACACTTAATAGAAGCTGCCATAGCCTATTATAACGCTACGGGCAAAAAAACTTTATTGGACATTGCAATCAAATATGCTGACCATATAGATAAAACCTTCGGAGAACAGAAAAAGAAATGGGTACCTGGCCATCAAGAAATTGAACTAGCATTGGTAAAACTTTACCGTGCGACTAAAGATCAACGGTATCTGCATCTTTCCCACTGGCTACTTGAACAACGCGGACAGAATCTAGGAGACTGGGAAAACAAGGATTATTATCAAGACTTAAAGCCAGTAGCTCAACTATCCAAGATTAATGGCCATGCAGTACGAGCTATGTATATGTTTACAGGAATGGCTGACTTGGCTTCTATTACCGAAGATACAACTTACATACAAGCATTAGATCGTCTTTGGGATGACGTTGTTAACACTAAAATGTACATAACAGGAGGTATTGGTTCCTCTCGCAAGAATGAAGGTTTTACGGAAGATTACGATCTGCCCAATGCCGAAGCTTATTGCGAGACTTGCGCATCCGTCGGCATGGTATTCTGGAATCAACGAATGAATATGTTGAAAGGAGACAGTAAATATATTGATATACTAGAAAAATCTATGTACAATGGAGCTTTAGCAGGCATCTCTCTGTCCGCAGATCACTTCTTTTATGTTAATCCGCTCGAATCCGACGGATCGCATCACCGCAAAGCCTGGTACGGTACAGCCTGCTGCCCAAGCCAAATCTCACGTTTCCTGCCTTCTGTCGGTAATTATATTTATGCAACTTCATCCAATGCCCTGTGGATAAACTTATATATTGGTAGCACAACAACCGTTAATATTAACAATATACCCGTAGACATAAGCCAAACGACCGACTACCCATGGAAAGGCAAAGTTACATTACGCGTAAATCCCTCACAAAACCAAACTTTCACTATCAAACTACGATTACCCGGATGGTGTGATAAGTACACATTAGCTGTCAACGGGAAAGAATATAGAGCAAAGCAAGAAAGGGGGTATTTGTTAATAGAACGAAGCTGGAATGCCAACGATAGTATCACATTTGATATGCCAATGCCTATAAAAGTAATGTCAGCAAACCCACGTGTAAAAGCCAACATCGGCAAACGTTGTCTACAACGAGGTCCATTAGTGTATTGTATGGAGGAAGTCGACAACCCGTTATATAATAAAGCTACCATATCCCCATCGATGGACTATAAAGCAACTTTCACCCCCCAATTATTAAACGGTATCATAAGTATAACAGCTACTGCTGCAGACAGTACAAGCTATCAATTCATCCCCTATTATGCATGGGATAACCGTTTTCCCGGCAAGATGAAAGTTTGGATCGATTATGTAGAATAAGCAATATTATAAATTATCTCACTCAACGTCACCATGAATATATCAACCAATATAAGATTCACTATTTTAACGTGGTCCTTACTGGATCGATGGAATATTGCCATTGACCTACATTATGGATAATAGCCTTCTAAAGCAGAAAGTCCAATCATGGGTGAAATGGGCCTTACAAAGCCAACACTCCGATATTTTTTTCAGCCCTTCTAGCAGTTATCCCCCGAAAAAGGACTACAACGGTGGCCTAGAATGGTTGTTTTTAAAGTTCCTAAAAAATATTATTCGGCAACTAAAGACAAACGAGTTATAAATTTTATGACACGCTATTTTCGCTATCAACTGCAGACTCTTCCCAGTCAGCCGCTAGGAAACTAGGCCTTCTAGACAAAATATCGTGCTTGTAAAAATTTACAAATTGTCTACTGGCTTTATAATCTGACTGGAGATTCTTTTCTATTAGATTTAGGTGCCGTCCGGCAATTCCACGGGCAATCACAAGGTATGTATGGTGGTGATGAAGCAATACACGGTAACAATCCCACATAAGGAACCACACTATGTGCTATAGCCGCATCAATGTTTTCCCTCGAAGAAATGAGCCAAATAACAGGCATTAGCTAGCAAAGTCTTTGGGAGATACCCCGAATTGTTTTTGAAAACATTTGGCGAAATAAGAAGGAGAATTAAATCCAACCATATAACAAATCTCACTTATCCTATTCTCACCATCTTTCAACAATTGAGCAGCCCTCTTCAAACGTTCCAAACGAAGATATTCATTCGGACTCAAATCTAGTACTCCTTTTATTTTCCGATAAAAATTAGAACGACTCATATTTAGATTATCTGCCATATCATCCATACTGAACTCCGGATTAGTATAATTGATTTGGATGACCTCATTTAGTTTCTTTATAAATTCTTCATCCGCTTTTGTCAATGCCATTGTATTAGCAGCCACAAAAGGAGATTTCGCAAAAGTCCGACGCAATTTTTCCCGATTCTGAATAAGATTGGAAGCACAAGCCTGCAAATACTCCACTGAGAACGGTTTTTCGATATATGCGTCGGCTCCCAACTCCATCCCTTCTATCTTAGACTGAATATTTGTCTTCGCTGTCAACAAAATAATTGGAATATGGCTATAATTCAAATCCGACTTAATCGTCTTACACAGTTCAAAACCATCCATAACTGGCATTACTACATCACTAACCACCAAATTCACATAGTTGCCATCCAGTAGCTGCAATCCTTCCATCCCATTGGTAGCTGTCAATACCATATATTCTTTTGACAATTGGCGTACAACAAAGGAAAGCATATCCGGATTGTCCTCTACGACTAATATAGTTGGTCTATTATCTTTTTTGTCAATATGTTCTGCAGGAGCTTCTTTCATTTTATCCATTTCGACTTCCGGTGTCAATGTAATGGTCATATCCTGTATAATTGGTAAAGTCAGGCAGAAAATATTACTTTTCTCCCCTTTTTCCATAGCAAGAGTTCCCTGGTGCAATTCAGCTAATGAACGGGAAAGAGCCAGTCCGATCCCCGTTCCAGTAGTCACCTTTCCATCTTCTTTCTCATTAAAGCGGGCAAAAGGTTTAAAGATCTTCTCTTTCATCTCGTCTGGGATAATCACACCATCATTATCTGTACGAATACGGAAAGATTTATCATCATCTGTATCCGGCACTTCCAGCGATATATGCACGTAACTTTCCGCATATTTCACTGCATTATTCAACAAGTTACTGATAATTTTCGTAAATGCTTCCTGATTGATATGTGCATAAAAATCCTGTTCAGGTACATTCAAAACAAAATTCAACCCTTTCTGCTTTGCCAAAGAGGTAAAGCGTTTATGAGTTTCTTTCAAGATTTCCGTAACATTGCATTCAGTAAAGTTCAAGCGGAACCCCTGACTTTCCGTTTTACGGAAATCAAGTAATTGATTAACCAGATTCAGCAGCCGTTCCGTATTCTGTTTCATGACATTCAAATCTTCCCGAGTTTCTGCATCCACCTGTTTCTTTAATATAATATTTTCCAACGGACCTTTTATCAATGTCAACGGAGTGCGTATCTCGTGGGCCACATTCGTAAAGAAGTCAATCTTTGCATGATATACCTCACGCTCCTTTTCCTGTTCAAACTTCTCCATCTGCCGACGATGTTTGTAATTACTACGTCTCTTGAAATACATAACCGCATACAGAGAGCAACCTATTATCAACAAAGCATATATGAAATAAGCACAAATTGAAAGATAAAAAGGAGGTAATATCTGTACCTTTAATGATACTCCTTCTTCATTCCATACCCCATCACTATTAGACACCTTAACCTTAAATATATAATTGCCATAACGCAAATTGGAATAAGTAACGATAGGACTTTCACCGACCGTCAACCAATCTGTATCAAAACCATCCAACTTATACATGATCTTACTCATTTTCGGAGCCTGAAAGTCCAATGCAGTTACCCGAAAAGAGAAAGAATTCTGATTGGCCCGAAGTACGATTTCATCAGAGAACGTGATACTTTTCTCCAACGGAGCTCCCGGATCACCCACAAACACTTCCTTACCAAACAACAGAAAATCCGTAATCACAACAGAAGGAAGAGACTTGTTCTCCGAAAAAGTCTTCGGATTAAACGCTACAAAGCCATCAATACTTCCTAAATAGATCGTTCCATCCTCCGTCTCAAAACTCGATCGATAGTTAAACTGATCTCCCAACAAACCGTTGGAAGTTGTATATACTTTCATTCCACCCGTAGCCGGCTGAAAGCATACCAGACCATTATTGGTAGTCAGCCAAAAGAACCCTTCTTTATCCTCCACAATCTGATAAACCACATCGTTCGGCAATCCGTCAGCCAAACTATAATTGGTGAAAGTCTCCGTATCCGAGTGAAAACAGCAGAAGCCTCCACCTTGAGTAGTCAGCCACACCTGACGATGTGAATCCTCAAAGATACTTACCACTTTATCATAGGGTAGACTTTTCGGATTATTTTCATCATGCAAATAGTTTTTCCATCTTTTCTCGTTTACATTATAACAATAAGCACCATTTGCATAAGTTGCAAGCCAGAGGTTACCACCGGAATCTTCTTTTATATCATATACAAACTTTCCATTCAGTTCCGGTATCCGGTCAAAACCATCCAACTGTTTATTATAGCGCAACAAACCAAATAAAGTACCTAAATAAATATCTCCCGTCGTTGTCCGGCAAATAGAAAAAACACTATTATCCACTAACGAATAAGGTGACTCTGTTTTCAGATACGTTTTTACAATAGCTCCCGTCCGCGTATCCACCACTTTCACTCCCTTTGAGAAAGTTCCTACCCAAAGGTTATCACCAACCATACACAACCCATGTACATTTGTAAAAGCATTGCTCGGTGTGAAGAAAGAGAAAGTCTTTGTTTTAGGATTAAAACGATTCAAGCCTCCATCTTCCGTACCAATCCACAAAATACCCTGATTATCCTGACAAAACTCACGTACACGTTTCCCCTGCAACCCGTTCGCTGCTCCTTTTGGATAATATTTCTCAAAATTCGTATAGAAACGGGGATAATAGTTTATCCCACCGAAGTAAGAACCAATCCAGATACCACCTTCGCGGTCTTTGCACAAAGAATAAATAGCATTATCTGACAAAGAGTACGGATCGTTAATCGAACTACGCAAATGAACATACTTGCCCGTCCGGAGATTATAAATATAAAGCCCCGACTCTGCGCCAATCCAAAGTTCATTGTCAGAAGCCACCAGCAATTCACGGCAGAATACAGACTCTCCACCTTCATCCACCGAAAGCAAGTCATGTAATTTATTCGAAGTCAGATTCAGCTCCTTCACCCCTCCTTTCAATGAACCTACATACAGGCAATTGTACGCACCTTTCGCGAGGCATATCACAACATCGTTCGCATAAGTTTCTTGTTTATCCACAGGAGACAGATAGGGATGAAGTGTTTTCAAGCGGTCTTTCGAATAGAAAAGTCCGTCACCGTAACAGCCAATCCAAAGCGTTCCGCTATTATCAAAAGCAAAAGTCTGCACATTGCTGGTAAGAAAAGAAAAATCCTTTAATGTATGATTCCGAAGTTGGTCCTTTTCCAAATCATAGCAGAACAATCCTTGTGACTCTACAGCCATCCAGACGCATCCCTGATTATCACCGGATATTGCAGTTACTGTGTGTTCTACTCTTGTACCCTCCAGACTGAGTTCGGTAAAGTGCAAAAAAGAATCTTTCTCCGGATAATAAACGTAGAGCCCCACATCTGTTCCTATCCAGATATTTCCCTCCGCATCCTCATAGAGAGCCGTAATAAAATTATTGCCAATGCTTTGCCGACTACGATTATCATGTTTGAATTTACGGAACGACAAACCGTCATACCGGTTCAGTCCATCCTTCGTACCGAACCACATGAATCCTTGCTTATCCTGCAAAATCGCATTGACTGTATTTTGGGATAATCCGTTTTGTACACTCAGATTTTTGAAATAATAATGTTCATTCGCCACTTGTGCATGGCAAATGCCCGAGTAACAAACAAGACAGATTAAAAGTAGTAAAGTCTTCTTCATATTACGTGTTTTCTAGCTTTCTGTTTGAATTACCAAATGTAGGCAAAATAACAAAAGAAAGATAGCAATTACGTCTCAATGAATAATAAAATAGTCCTATTTCTCTATTCGAATACGTGCGTCAACCGCCACAACCGCCTTCTCAGTTGCCAAAAGCGGGTTTATATCCATTTCTTTAATCTCTGTCGCAAAACGGAGCAAGGTAGACAAACGAACAATGATTTCCGCAAACTTATCCTCATTCACCCCCTTTTGCCCACGTGTCCCCTGTATGATTTTATAAGCCCTCAGCGAATGAATCATCGAATAAGCCTCTTCATAAGAAAGCGGAGCCAAACCCGAAGAGACATCCTTCAGCACTTCCACAAAAATACCTCCCAGACCACAAAGGACCACATGCCCGAACTTCTCCTCATATTTCGCTCCAATGAAAAGTTCCGTACCTTTCAGCATTGGCTGTACCATGATTGCTTTCGCATCGGCTATTTGCATCATACGGTCAAACTCCAGAGACAAATGTTGCTCACTCTTGATATTCAACACGACCCCGCCAACATCCGATTTATGCACAGGTCCAACGACTTTTGCCACCACCGGAAATCCGCAACGACGGGCAAAAGCCACCACTTCTTCCTTATTATCCGACACAAATTCATCTACAAGCGGAATACCGGCTGCATGAAGCAAAGCTTGTACATGATGAGGCGCGATATATCCGTCATCCGGAATAGAATCAATGATCCGCCGAATTCTTGGAACATCCACTCCGAACAGTTCTATTTCAGGAACTGCCGGTTTAGGAGCATTCACAATGCGGGAAAGAGCAGTCCCTAATGTGACCTCATCCGAAAAGTTCACGTGACCTTTAGCAAGGAACGCTGCCACTTCCGCTCCGGCAGTATTGATGGAAGGAAGTATCGGGAAAATCGGTTTACTGCAAACCTGCATTTTCTCATGAAGCACATCGTACATCTCGAACATAGTGACTAGTCCCGGAGTTCCAAAAATGGCCATCACAGCATCTATATTCTCAAATTTCTCTTCACAATAGTCAATACAAAGACGCAGATGTTCCGGGGTTCCCGTAGCAAGAATATCAATCGGATTACCAACAGCAGCTCCCGGAAAGAGTTGCGCTTTCAGTTCTTCTGCCAGGTTACCTTCTAACTTCGGCACATTCAGCCCCCCCTTGCTCAACGCATCCGTCAGCATTACTCCGGGACCTCCGGCATGAGTGATAATCGCAAAATTCTTTCCCTTCAGTTCGGGCAAGGTAAACACACAACCGACGGTAGTCAGCTCCTCACGTGAGAAACAACGTACAATTCCCGCTTTACGAAACAAAGCCTCAACAGCAGAATCCGAGCTGGCGATAGCTCCCGTATGCGAAGAAGCCGCACGGCTTCCACTTTCCGAGCTTCCCGCCTTAATCGCTGCAATCTTACACCCTTTTCTTATCAATGAAGAAGCATGGAACAATAATCGGTCCGGATTTTGGATACTTTCAATATAGAGCAATTTGATTCGTGAATCATTTTCAGAATCGAAGTTCTCATCCATAAACTGTAATACATCCTCCACCCCAATCTGTTTGGCGTTTCCTACCGACCATACAGAATTGAACTGCAATCCTTTAGTCACCGCGCTTTCCAAAATGAATACGGCTGTAGCACCCGAACTGGAGATAAGATCCACTCCTTTCGGATTTAAATTTGGAATTGGTTGACTGAACACACTATGGTGCCAAGTATTCATCAATCCGATGCAGTTAGGTCCTATCAACGACGCACCATATTTGTTTACAGTTTCCAGAATACGTTCTTCCAACAATGCCCCCTCATGAGTCTCCTCACCAAAGCCGGCAGAAAGTATGATAAAAGCCCGGGTATGCTTCCGACCAGCCAATGTTTCTACAATGCCAGGACACATTGAAGCAGGAACCGCCAATACCGCAAGGTCCGTATCAGGCACGTCCTGCACATCCGCAAAAGCAGGAACTCCCTGCACTTCTTTCTCTTTTGGGTTCACAGCCCGAAGTTCTCCCTGATAACCGCCGTTTATCAGGTTCTTTAATATTGCGCCACCCGGCTTATGTACATTATTCGAAGCCCCTACTACAACAATGCTCTCAGGGCGCAGCAACTGGGTTGTTATCATATCATACTCTAATTTTCGTTTAACTTGAATACAAATATATTCTTTCTTACGGGAAAAAAGAAAGAAAAGTCATTATCTTTGCACATTACAAAGCTGAAAACAATAAAATCACACGATACAATGGAAAAGAAATTCAAAAGAACCACCGTCACATCGGCATTGCCCTATGCGAACGGACCTGTCCACATCGGTCATCTGGCCGGTGTATACGTACCCGCAGATATTTATGTACGCTATCTGCGCCTGAAAAAAGAAGATGTATTATTCATCGGCGGTTCGGACGAACACGGAGTGCCTATCACGATCCGTGCCAAGAAGGAAGGAATCACCCCGCAGGATGTAGTAGACCGTTACCATTCCTTGATTAAAAAGTCATTCGAGGAATTCGGAATCTCATTCGACGTGTATAGCCGCACCAGTTCACCGACCCATCACCAACTAGCTTCGGACTTCTTCAAAACATTGTACGACAAAGGAGAATTTATCGAAAAAACGTCCGAACAATACTACGATGAAGAAGCTAAAACATTCCTCGCCGACCGTTATATCACCGGAGAATGTCCTCACTGCCACTCGGAAGGAGCATACGGCGACCAATGTGAGAAATGCGGTACTTCACTCTCTCCGACAGATCTTATTAATCCGAAAAGCGCCATCAGCGGGAGCAAGCCGGTAATGAAAGAAACCAAGCATTGGTATCTTCCCCTCGACAAACATGAGTCATGGCTGCGCAAATGGATTCTGGAAGATCATAAAGAATGGCGTCCCAACGTATACGGTCAATGCAAAAGCTGGCTCGACATGGGCTTGCAACCACGTGCCGTAAGCCGCGACCTCGATTGGGGAATCCCCGTTCCCGTAGAAGGAGCAGAAGGAAAAGTTTTGTACGTATGGTTTGACGCGCCTATCGGATATATTTCCAATACCAAAGAACTACTTCCCGATAGTTGGGAAACATGGTGGAAGGATCCTGAAACCCGTTTGATTCACTTCATCGGCAAGGACAACATCGTATTCCATTGCATCGTATTCCCTGCAATGCTGAAAGCTGAAGGCAGTTACATTCTGCCGGACAACGTGCCGAGCAACGAATTCCTGAACCTGGAAGGAGATAAAATTTCCACTTCCCGCAATTGGGCTGTATGGCTGCACGAATATCTGGCCGATTTTCCCGGAAAGCAAGACGTACTCCGCTATGTACTGACCGCCAATGCACCGGAAACAAAAGACAATGACTTCACCTGGAAAGACTTCCAGGCACGCAATAATAACGAGCTGGTCGCTGTATATGGCAACTTTGTGAATCGTGCCATGGTACTTACCCAAAAGTACTTTGACGGAAAAGTACCTGCACAGGGCGAATTGACTGACTATGACAAGGAAACTCTGAAAGAATTCGCAGACGTAAAAGCAGAAGTGGAGAAACTGCTCGACATTTTCAAATTCCGCGATGCACAGAAAGAAGCCATGAATCTGGCACGTATCGGTAACAAATATCTGGCCGACACAGAACCGTGGAAATTGGCCAAAACAGATATGGAGCGTGTAGGCACTATCTTGAACATTTCCCTACAGCTGGTTGCCAACCTCGCCATCGCTTTTGATCCGTTCCTGCCGTTCAGTTCGGAGAAACTCCGTAAGATGCTGAATATGGACACATTCGAATGGGCTGAACTAGGAAAAGACAATCTGCTGCCCGTAGGCCATCAGTTGAATAAGCCGGAACTGCTATTTGAAAAGATCGAAGACGCTACTATCGAAGCACAAGTACAGAAGTTGCTTGATACTAAAAAAGCAAACGAAGAAGCGAACTACAAAGCCAATCCGATTCGTCCGAACATCGAGTTCGATGATTTCACGAAATTGGACATCCGTGTAGGTACTATCCTCGAATGCCAGAAAGTACCAAAGGCAGATAAGTTGTTGCAATTCAAAATCGACGACGGACTGGAAACACGTACTATCGTATCGGGCATTGCCAAACACTATCAACCGGAAGAGCTGGTAGGCAAACAGGTTTGCTTCATCGCCAATCTTGCCCCGCGCAAACTGAAAGGTATCGTCAGCGAAGGAATGATTCTGAGCGCCGAAAATAATGATGGCAGTTTGGCTGTTATTATGCCGGGACGGGAGGTAAAGCCAGGCAGCGAAGTAAAATAAAAAATGGGCGAAGAGCAATCACTGAGACAAAAGACAGCCAAAGGATTATTTTGGGGAGGACTCAGCAACAGCTTACAGCAGTTGCTGGGACTTCTTTTCGGAATTGTTCTGGCTCGTCTGTTGTCACGCTCCGATTATGGTATGATCGGTATGCTGACCATCTTTTCAACGATAGCCAACATCCTGCAGGAAAGCGGTTTCATCTCCGCTCTGGTCAACCGTAAAAATGCTTCGGACAAAGATTACAATGCCGTATTCTGGTTTAGTGTTTCCTGTAGCGCCATCTTATATATATTACTCTACCTGTCGGCTCCACTGATTGCCGAGTTTTACCGTACGCCGGAATTAGTCCCCCTTTCCCGGCTGGCTTTCCTAAGTTTTTTTATCGCTAGTTTAGGGATCGCTCCACGCGCCATCCTTTTCCGCAACCTCAAAGTGAAAGAAAATACGATTATTTCCCTTTCCTCACTTACATTATCCGGTATTACAGCAATAGTCCTTGCCGTAAATGGATTTGCCTATTGGGGCATAGCCATACAATCACTTGTATACGTAGCAGTTGTCGTTATACTCAATTGGTACTTCGCCAAATGGATGCCTAGCTTCCATTTCGACTTTTCTCCTATAAAAGAGATGTTCGGTTTTAGTAGTAAAATGTTAATTACCAACATATTCATGACTATCAACAACAACCTGTTCTCCGTACTATTAGGGAAATTCTATACCAAGCAGGCAGTAGGAGATTTCAGCCAAGCAAACAAATGGAATAACATGGGACATTCCTTAATCACAGGAATGATTAACGGAGTAGCCCAGCCCGTATTAGCAAGCATAACGGAAGACACCCAGCGTCAGGTAGCCGTATTCCGTAAAATGCTGCGCTTCACCGCATTTATCTCTTTCCCTGCCATGTTCGGCCTCAGCATTGTATCCAAAGAGTTCATCGTGATTACCATTACTGACAAATGGCTCGTTTCCGCCCAAATGATGCAGTTGCTCTGTATCTGGGGTGCGTTTATCCCTATTAATAACCTGTTCTCAAACCTATTGGTCAGCCGGGGACGTTCTTCCGTGTTTATGTTCTGCAATATCACACTCAGCATTTTGCAACTTATCACAGCATGTCTCAGCTATCCTTATGGTATCACAATGATGATTTATCTGTTCATTACCATCAATATCTTATGGCTTTTTGTCTGGTATTTCTTCGTCAAAAGAGAAATACCTTTGACTCTATCCTGCGTACTCAAGGATATCGCTCCTTATTTCTTATTAGCAGCCACATTGACTGCCTCCGCTTATTATATCACTCTCGGAATCCGAAATCTATATTTATCCTTACTCATAAAAATAGTGCTGGTAGTATCTTTGTACGCTCTGATTTTATGGAAATTACAATCCGTGATATTCCGTGAGTGCATTGAATTTATAAGAAAGAAAATCTAAACACGAAGTATTTGCAGGGGAATATCTCCTAATTGGGCAGCCAGTTCCGAAAAAGAACTGCCTGAAGATCCATAAATCTTTTGAGTGCGTGACAGTGTATACATATCGGCTACAGCATCCTTAATTCCGGAAATCGAGCCACGATCAGAAACCGCCTCAGCCGTATGCACCCTGCCACCATAACGATTGCGTAACTGCTGTTTCACCTCTTCCGAATCAGTTGCCAGATAGATGCACAAATCATCATACATGTCACTTTCTTTGTCCAACTGTGTAAAAAACAAATCCAATGGACTTTGACGGATGGCTACCGTATGATCTGCACGACGAATATGTACACCTACCGTATGCTTGGAAAAGTAACAAAAACGGCGTTCGACTTCCTCACAAACGGAAGCGACAGGATGAAACAAAGAACGAAGTAAATTTGTACTGTAATTCGCAAACTGGTCACAAGTAGCAATATACAACCGTCCACTTTGAGATGCCCACTCTTCCAGCTCCGACTCCTTATAACAAAGAGCACGTACATCCCTTTCATACAGACAATCCTCAAACAACAATTTCTGAAAAAGTTTCGGAAGATAAAAATTACGCCTGCGAGGACGGTCATACATAAGCAAATGTTTGCAAGAAGTCTCCGAAAAGGATATATTCATCAACTCCGGTTCCTCAAACACTTTGAAAAAGGGAGCATTCAGTCCCCAATCACGGAACCATAGTACTTCCAACTTTCTCCTTACTCTATATGTCAAGGTAACGGCAGAAGCTACAGCGCGCATACGATTAGCTAATCCTCCCACCGGCACTAATATTATCTTTTCCATAATCATATATTCATTTCCAACACAAAAGTAAACAAGTTTATTATTCTTTGGCTATTTTTGCAGACAGTATTTACACAAATTCAAAAATATGAATATTAATCCGAGCTCACCGGTTTCCATTTCAGTCGTTATGTGTACCTATAACGGAGATAAATATCTTGAACAGCAAATAGATTCTATATTGTGCCAAACCTATCCCATCCATGAATTGATCATACAAGACGATTGTTCTACCGATCGTACAGTAACAATTATTGAAGCATATCAAAAACAAGACCCACGTGTCAAACTCTATATTAACGAGGCACCACTAGGATTCAATTACAATTTTTCATCCGCCTTCACCAAAGCTGAAGGTGAATATATCGCCTCTTCCGACCAAGATGATATCTGGCGACCGGATAAGATAGAGATTCTGATGAACCACGCAAAAAATCATTCTCTACTTTTTCATAACTCTTACCTATTCACCATGGATATCCAACAGACCATGGGAAAAAAGAACAAATCTAATGTACTTTACAACGAGCTTTATCTATTAATGAAACCATATGTCCCGGGACACGAATGTTTCTTCCACCGCAATATCCTACCCATTTTCCAGCAAGTTGTGAAACAAGAGAATAACATCTCCTATGACTCCTTGCTAATGTTGGCTGCCGTTGTCTCCGGACCAATAGAGTTCATTGACGAAGGACTGGTCTATTGGCGTAGACATCCTCAAGCCACTTCCTACCATACGGAACAAAAGTACAATGCATGGGAAGGACTGCAAACTGCTCTGAAAAGCCTAAGCAACCACTTACAGCGCAATGTTACAAAAAGATATTTTCAAGCTGTCAGCAGCTATCCATTCAGGCAGAAATATACCATCCGAACAATTCGGTATATGAAGACAGGCAGTATTGTTGGAATTCTGAAAGCCTGTTGCGTCTGTTGCATTCAGCATAAACAACTTTATCCCCATACACGTTTTTTGCAATCATGCATCAAGTCTTTTTTCACTCCCTTGTATTTTATCCGAGATTGTAGTAAATTTGCCATCCATTAATGACTTAGGAATATGATAACATTTACTGTATTTCCGCGTTTAAGGCAAAACCCTAACGAAAAAAGCAATCCCTATATAGAGAATTTCATCGCTTCCTTGAACCGTGAAGGAGAAAGTACTGTTATCAATCCTCCACACCGAAACCCGCTTCTTAGCATATTGCCTCCCAAACGATGGGGAGACGTGATTATCTTCAATTGGTTTGAAAGTATTCCTGATTTCAAATACGGACTTTTACAAGCTGTCACGGCAATCTGTTTCGTAACAGTACTCAAATTGGCAAAGAAGAAAATCGTATGGGTACTGCACAACAAAAAACCACACAATGACGGGTATACAGGCATGAAAAAATTCCTCATGCGTTTCATCGCCCGGAAAGCGGATTTAATACTTACACACGCTACCGAAGGGCTGGAAATCATCCGGCAGAGATATCCGCAAGCCAGCGGAAAAGTTCATTTTCTGCACCATCCTACCATCAATCGACTTCCCCGACAGTTACCTGCCGAGAATAATATTCTTTATGATTTGCTGATATGGGGTACTATCTCACGCTATAAAGGTATACATGAATATCTTTCATACCTACGTAACCATCCGGAGCAACACCCCAATGTCTGCATTATCGGACGATGTGCCTCCGCCCCTTTGTTGAAAGAATTGCAGGACAAAGCACCTGATTATGTCAAAATCATCCCTGAAAGTCCATCGTTTGAAAAGCTAAGTAATTACGTAGCCTGCTCCCGTTTTGTACTCATTCCTTACTGTCCCGATTCTGTATTAAGTTCGGGAGTATTAATGGATTCCCTTTCTTTCGGGGCAAAGGTAATAGGACCAGCCACCGGATCATTCATCGATTACAGCCACAACAGTCTATTAAACGTTCACACATTTAAAAGTCTGGATGATATTGCCGTCATCCTCTCAGACCATAAAAAAGAAAAAGCCTCACTAGTTGGATATAGGCAATTTCTCGATGAAAACGCTTGGCAGTACTTCGGCAGCAAAATTATTGAACTAGTAACAAAAACCAAATAACATAATGACAAAATACGCTCCCATATTGCTGTTCGTGTACAATCGTCCGGAACATTTAAAACAAACGATGGAGACACTTCAAAACAACACACTCGCCGCCGAAAGTGAGCTCTACATCTATTCCGATGCAGCCCGCAAGGACACAGACGAGGCAGCTGTAACTGAAGTCCGCAACTATATCCATAAGATAACAGGATTTAAGAGCATCACCCTCATCGAACGGAAAGAGAACTGGGGACTTGCGCGTAATATCATTGACGGAGTTACTACACAAGTCAGTCGCTTCGGGCAGGTTATCGTAATGGAAGACGACTTGATTACAGCACCTTACTTCCTACAATTTATGAACGACGCACTTGAGACTTACAAAGACGAGCCACGCGTCGGTCACATACAAGCTTGTGATTTCACCAACGACCCTTCCCTGCCCGATACATTTCTTATCAAGTTTACCGGAAGCTGGGGGTGGGCTACTTGGGACAGAGCATGGAAATATTTCAATCCCGACGGGAAAGAGCTGCTCCGCCAATTGGAAGAACGTAACCTCACACGGAGATTTGACCTCAACGGGAATTATCCTTTCACACGAATGCTGAGACGCCAAATCGAAGGGAAAAATAATTCATGGGCCATCCGCTGGAATGCCAGCCTGTTTCTAGCAGATATCCTCTCGTTAAACACCGGACGTTCACTTATTCAGAACATCGGTTTCGATGGAAGCGGCACCAACTGCGGCGGTGGAGGTTTATACAGTTCCACCTTATGGATGAAACCGCTCCCAATAGAAAAATGGTCGCCAATAGAAGAAAATGAAAAAGCCAGAGAAGCATTCGCACGCTATTACCACCGCACAAATTGCTTTATGGCCAAAGCGATCCGACGAATTAAACGTACCTTGAAAGGAGACTTCGGCGCATGAAAATATACTATTATCACACACGCCCCATACAAGAAGCATTGGACGAATGGAAGAACCATTTACACCCCGGACATATATTATATGGGCTCACTCATTTCAGTAAACACGGTATTCACCCGATACTCCACCATTACCGTCATTTCGCATCCCGTATACGGTTCTCACTCTACAATTTCTTTGAAATCATACGTTGCAAAGAACCGTACGACCTTTTGTATGGTACCTCCTTTTACGGACTAGAGCTTATTATCTTCTTACGTGCGTTCGGATTGTATCGCAAACCCATTGCTATCTGGCACCATCAAGCCGTAGTCCGAAACTCCAACAAACTGAAGAATTTGATTTCCCGCTTTTATTACAGAGGTATCGATAAAATGTTCTTTTTCAGTCAGACGTTAATTGAGGACTCTTTAAAATCAGGCAAAGTCAACGCCGGTCAGTTGCACCTTATACATTGGGGAGCCGACCTTGATTTCTATGACTATCTGAAACAGCACCTTCCAGCCGCAAACGAAGAAGAACCGGAAAAGACGTTTATCACTACCGGGAAAGAGAATCGTGACTTCACCACCTTGTTAAAAGCATTTGCCGAAACAGGGTTTCCCCTCGATGTGTTTACCACACCTGCCGCCGGAGACAAGAACTATGAGCTTTTACTAAAAAAATATATACCATATACCAACATACGGATACATTTCACGGGCGGTATCATCCCACACAAGCTCGCCACAGAAGTAGCACATTCAAAAGTAGTAGTCATCTGCTGCCTTGACACCCCCTACACCGTGGGACTCACCACACTGGTAGAAGCTTTTGCATTAGGACTCCCGGTGATTTGCTCACGTAATCCTAAATTTCAAATGGACATCGAAAAAGAAGGAGCAGGTATCTATGTAGACTATAATGATACGGAAGGATGGAAACAAGCCATCCGTTACCTCTACACCCATCCTGAAGAAGCACAGCAAATGGGAGCCAACGGTCGGAAACTGGCAGAACGGGAATATAATTTAGAACATTACAGCCGCGAATTATCGCAAATCTTAACTACTACGGTAAAAACTTATCGCAAGCAACCATAGATTTGCAACGAAAAGCGTACATTTGCATAAACTTTTATGCGCATGAGAGTACTAATCATCAATACTTCCGAACGAATGGGCGGTGCGGCTATCGCAGCAAACCGTCTGATGGAATCGCTCAACGGTGCCGGAATAGACACCGGGATGTTGGTACTGCACAAAACGAGCCACTCCGATAAAGTACATACCGTCGGTAAGTCTTGGCAAAGAAAGTTCACGTTTATCTGGGAACGTCTCATTATTTGGGCAAATAATCTTTTCAGCCGGAAGAATCTTTTTAGGGTATCCATTGCCAATACGGGGTTCGATGTCACCCGGCTTCCGTTTTTCAAAGAGGCAGATATCATTCACTTGCATTGGATCAATCAGGGCATGCTGTCCTTGCACAATATTCAACAAGTCATCACCTCCGGCAAACCTGTTGTCTGGACGATGCACGACATGTGGGAATGTACCTCCATCTGCCATTATTCCTACTCTTGCGAATCATTCAAAAACGAATGCGGAAACTGCCACTTTCTCCGTTTTCCCGGGAACAACGACTTGTCTCACCGCGTCTTCAAGAAAAAACAGAGCATACTCTCTCCGGCAAGAATAAATATCGTTACAGTAAGTAATTGGCTCGCCTCACAAGTACGCCAAAGCACACTACTCAAAGGCAAGCCGGTCACAGTGATACCGAACACGCTCTCACTGAACAACTTCCGGATACTTAATAAAGTAGAATGCCGACAAGCATTATCTCTTCCTGACAAACGGATTATCGTGTTCGGGGCTGCCCGTATTGATGATCCGATAAAAGGATTCCCAACGTTGATGGAGGCCATTCGCCTTTTAATCCGACGAAAAGACTTCCGGAGTGAAGAGTTGCATCTCATATTCTTCGGAAAGACCAAATACCCCCAACAGATTCTTCCGTTGATTCCTGTCAGTTACACCGACATGGGCTGGGTAAGCCAAGCGGAGGAGCTTTCTCAAATCTATTCGGCAGCCGATGTCGCAGTGTCCGCCTCGCTCTACGAAACCTTCGGGCAAACACTGATTGAAGCCCAATCTTGCGGTTGCCTGCCTGTTTCGTTCGGCAACAGCGGGCAAGCAGACATCATCCGCCATAAAGAGAATGGATACTTGGCTGACTATCAGTCGGCGGAAAGTCTGGCCGACGGAATAAAATGGGGACTTACCGAAGGGAAAGAACGGGTGTCACCGGAAACAATGAGAAACGAAGTAATGACTAAATATTCGGGCAAGGTAGTAGCCGGACAATATATCAATCTGTATACAAACCTGCTGGCAAGCAAACTTTAGAAAATGAGAATACTGATTATTAATACTTCTGAGAAGATGGGCGGTCCGGCCGTTGCGGCAAGCCGTCTGATGGAATCGCTGAAAAACAACGGTATCAAAGCTAAAATGTTGGTACGTGACAAACAGACCGACCAGATTAGTGTTGTCGGGTTGAACAGAAGCTGGTTGCAAGTATGGAAATTCATGTGGGAACGTCTTGTCATCTGGAGTGCCAACCGTTTTCACCGGAATCATATGTTTGATGTAGATATAGCGAATACCGGCACGGACATTACGTCACTTCCGGAGTTCCGTCAGGCGGATGTCATCCACCTTCACTGGGTCAATCAGGGAATGCTCTCATTGAAAGATATCCGAAAGATATTGTCATCCGGCAAGCCTGTAGTATGGACAATGCATGATATGTGGCCTTGTACCGGTATCTGCCACTATGCACGGGAATGTACCAAATACCGGAAGGAATGCCATCACTGCCCCTATATATATAAGGAAGGAGGCCGGAAGGATCTGTCATATCGCACTTTCCGCAACAAACAAGAACTTTATGCTCATGCCCCGATTCATTTCGTCACTTGCAGTCATTGGCTGAAAGAACAAGCACAAAGTAGTGCATTGCTTGCAGGAAAAGAGATTGTCAATATTCCGAACGCCATTAACACGAATCTCTTCAAACCACAAAAGAAGGAGGAGGCACGTACGAAATGTATGTTGCCGCAAAACAAAAAACTAATTCTGTTCGGTTCGGTAAAGATTACCGATAAGCGGAAAGGAGTCGAATATTTAATTGAGTCCTGCAAAATGCTGGCAGAAAAACATCCGGAATGGAAAGATTCATTGGAGGTAGTTGCGTTCGGCAACCAATCCCAACAGTTACAGGCTCTGCTTCCCTTTCGTGTACACTCACTTCCTTACATCAAGAATGAGCATGAATTAGTGAATATATACAACTCAGTAGATATTTTCGCCATCCCGTCGCTGGAAGAGAATCTGCCTAACATGATTATGGAAGCGATGGCATGCGGAGTGCCGTGCGTAGGATTCAATGTAGGCGGCATTCCCGAAATGATAGACCATCTGCACAATGGCTACGTGGCACAATACAAGTCTTCGGAAGATTTTGCCAACGGTATTCACTGGATATTGACAGAACCGGAATACAGCGAACTCTCAGAACAAGCCCGCCGCAAGGTATTGGGTAACTATTCGGAGAGTATCGTTGCCAAAAGATATACGGATATCTATAACAAAATAACAGGAAAATATGCATAGCGTCCATCCCACTCCGAAATTCTCAATCATCACGGTAACATACAACGCCGAGAAGGTATTGGAGGACACCATTCTAAGTGTCATCTCACAAACCTATCATCACGTCGAATATATTATCGTAGACGGGGGATCTGAAGATAAGACCTTATCTATCATCGACCGGTACCGTTCGCGGATACACACTGTCGTCAGCGAGCCGGACAAAGGATTATACGACGCCATGAATAAAGGAATCTCTCTTGCCACCGGTGATTACCTTTGCTTTCTGAACGCAGGCGACTGCTTCCACGAAGATAATACATTACAGCAAATGATACATACCATCATCGGCAACGAACTTCCTGATGTACTTTATGGAGAAACAGCCATCGTAGACAAGAACGGTCATTTCCTACGTATGCGCAGGCTATCCGCTCCGGAGACTTTAACGTGGAAAAGCTTTAAACAAGGGATGTTGGTCTGCCATCAGGCATTCTTCCCCCGCCACACGTTGGTAGAGCCGTATGATTTGCAGTACCGTTTCTCCGCTGACTTCGACTGGTGCATCCGCATCATGAAAAAAGCACGTACTTTGCACAACACTCACCTGACAATCATCGACTATCTGGACGAGGGCATGACCACCCGGAACCGGAAAGCATCCCTCAAAGAGAGATTCCGCATTATGGCAAAGCATTATGGATGGAGCAGTACCACGATACATCATGCATGGTTTGTGTTCCGAGCGGTTATCCATCGGTAGCCTAAAGCATAACAGGCAACGCAAGCAACTGATACATCAGCGTTCGTGCCATGCGTATCTGTCCTTTCGTGCTGGGATGCAAACGGTCATATCCCGCATCGTAGAAATAAATCAGTTGTTCTTCCACCATCGGATTCAATCCGGTCACCGCATTAAGATCAATCACGGGGACTCCCCACACATTGCCGGCCTCTTTAACAGCCTGCACGTAGGCATCCACATATTCGCCACAACTGTTCTGGTAGTTTTCATCCGGTTGCACATTCGTTTCTCCAAAATTGGCCAGTGAACGGTGCAACGGGGTCAACAACACAATCTGCTTGTCCGGGAAGAGTTGTTTCAGTCTATTGATTCCTATGTTGATACGTCCCTTATACGTGCTTCCATCCATTATAGGAGTACGTTTCTTACGGGTTTCCAGCTTTTGGGTTTGTCCACGGGCTGCCATCACTTGTTCTTCTGTTTCCATAAACCATTCTCCAATAGGTACACCGCCATTAAAATCATTCGTACCCATCAAAATCACGATAGCATCTACTTCTCCGCCGTGTTCTTTCTTCAGTTGCTCGGCTTGCCGGGGCACATCATTCCATTGCCTGC